>OODG01000101.1_pt1 | contig 52369 bp, 56 predicted proteins | sample 1671621 | NCBI WGS metagenome assembly OODG01 (sample SAMN06348175, study PRJEB24527) | human gut metagenome | biome: human gut; feature: ankylosing spondylitis patient; material: feces | host: Homo sapiens | place: China | collected 2015-10 | reverse complement strand
AGGTCATAGACTGGTAAAAGGAAACCAGGCATACGCACTGCTTTGGCGTATGCCTGGTTGTTACATTTTCTCTATTATGGTAAATGTGCGTGCAAGGTTATCAACAATCCGTAATTGCTCATTCGCCGGAGGAAGTGGAAGCAGCATCTTTGCCAGTGTCTGTCCATTGCAGTTCGGCTGTGCAGTAGCGGTTGTCCCGCTTTTTAACTGTTGCCAATATAGCGGCGATTCCATGAAATACTTCAAGTATTGCGGGCAAAGGAGCGAACTATAGCGAGTACGGATCAGATATCCAGCATAGATGGATTCACATGGCACTTCACTAACAAGGAATGATTTTCCTACAGTTCCGCCAGTTCGTGCAAATAGAATGTCGTTTGCCTGAAGCAGATATGTAGGAATGTCAGAATCATCAATATCACAAAATGGGACAGAACTCCATGCTACAGTATTTTCATGGATATCGCTTATGCGAACCATTCTGATGCGTCCTTCCTGTTTGGCCGGTGCATTATACCCGTATTGAATAGATTCTGCGATTGCCCCCCATCGCACCCACGCCCACGATTCCGGGATCTCAAAGGGTAGTTCATCGTCGATACAGCGCTCCATACCGTCCAACTTCTCATAATGAGAATAACGGGTTGCTGGATAAAGGTGTCAGTAGGTTTATCGCTGCTTTAATCGCAACTATAATTCGTCTCTGTTCGGATAGTGGCGGTACAGGAATGAGCATAGCTGAAAACTCATCAAATTTGAGGCTCTCTACCGTTGTGACTGATTTCACCAGCTCTTTGAGGATGAACGGCTCAAAGGCTTTAATCCCGTAGAACAACCATTCTGATAGCTTAATATCATATAGCGAGAAGGCTTTTATATCCTGGTTTATGGTGCTGTCGATACCCAGCTTGCAGAGAGGCAGTAATCTTTTAAGAATGCCGCTTCGGGCAACCAGAAGGAGCGTACCGGCGGGATACAATTGCATAGTAGCTGCTGCCAACTCGGAAATATGCATCTCAGAGTCTGTAATCACTGGACGCTTCATGTCCTTTGAAGTTACCCACGGCACATTACCATTCCAGAACTGCGGGTTTGACATCGAGGGCGTTTTACCACTACTGAAAACGCCAAACGACGAAAGGCGTGCCCATGCCCAGCTCTCTGGTATCTCAAACGGGATCTCATCATCAATGCAGACCTCTTCGGAACCACGCTTTTCATAATGAGAATTATCCCGTCTGAAAATGACAGATTCGTGCTTGTCCTTTTTGATTTTGCCTTCCTTGATGAGCCGCTGCTTCTCCGCCCGGATACGCTCCAGCAGAGCCTCTGCAGGCTCGTCGGATGGGTCTTGCGGTACCAGCTTGCCCTGGACTGCCTCTTGTAAAATCGACTTCTTGAGGGACTCAGGGAAGGCTTCCTGCATTGCTGTGGTTTCATCGTATACTACGCCATAGTTCTTCACTACTGGTAGGACTTCCGACAGTTTCGCCAAAATACGGCGTTGCTCATCAAGGGGAGGAATTGGTGTTAGATACGCTTTGATGGTCGCTGTGGCAAGTTCCTTCTGCTTCGTAGTACCGTCTGCCTGATCTTCTATAACGCTTTGTACGCTTGGATTGGCAAAGTAGTAGTACAAGTATTCCGGGAGAACAAACTGTTTCAGAGGGCGTATAACGGTGACATGGCTATCAGCAACAGCCAGCTCATACGGATTAGCTGCGGTTTTGTAAATAGCCATTCGTCCAAGTGTGCCAAGGCCAGTAGAGTTCCACATTAGGTCGTTGTCCTGCAAAAGACGCTCAGGCCCATAGGAGGACAGAGAATTCGGCTCAATAAACTGTGCCTTTTCAATCGAAAAACCGCTCCATTGATTGCACTTTTGGGCGACAACGGGGTACTTTTTGATTGGAGAATACTTCGGTGACTTTCCACGCTGAATGTACTCACAGACATCAATGAGCCGCACCCACTCCCACGAATCGGGGATGTCAAACGGTACCTCATCCGCCAGCGACCGCACTTCATCGCCGATTTTCTCATAAGGAGTATTATAAGAAACTGGCCATTGCTTGAAGAAAAGCATATTATTTGATATTATAAAGAAAATAGGAGTCTTGTAATAGAAAGGAGCACAGCATGGCAAAGCAGGAACTCTCTCTGAAACAACAATACCAGCGGCTCACGCAGGCCAAGGCGCAGGCAACCCGGAATGGACAACCTACCCCTAAGCTCGATAAGAAAATTGAAAAGATGAAGGCAATGATGGGCAGCACCGTACAGAAAGTGCCGGCTGCAAAACCATCTGCCAACAAGTTCGTGGACTACAAGGGTGTCAACAAGCTGCCCATGCAGGGTGGTGCCTTCACTCCGAAATAAGATTTGCCATAAATTGTTCATCGCACGGAAAGAACAGGATAATCTTTACAAAAGTCGAGGACTAATGGTGAAGTGATGTTGCAATGCTGCAGCACGGCACAGAGCCGCACAGCTTGGGATTGCAGTTATCGATCTGTAGGAGCTGAAGAGTGGTCAGTTGGCGAACAGATTAAAGGTCATCATGATAGCGCAGTAGTAGACGGGTCTCATCCTCCTCGATGACCCAAAACATATCAAATAAAAATGACACGTCCCAAAAGTGAACGCCGATGTTTTGGCGCACTCTTGAGACGTGTTTTTCATGTTCAGTTCAATCTGTCAAAAAGTATGCCTTTTGGTGCATAGAGGGCCAGCTCTAATGGGGCTGGCCCTCTGTTGACTTACTGGAGTTGCATCCAAATAAGGAAGAAGTAGAAATTGGCAGTAAAAAAGTTGATATTGCCATTTCATCCTGCGCTCGGTATAATAGTAATATGTCAGAGATATCCATGCATGAGAAGATGTTCGTTTATGGAGGAACGAGGAAATGGGAATGACTGTTATCTGTTTTCACAACAATAACGAAGAGAATGGATACCTTAGCAACTGGTATCTTTCCACATTTACGCACAATGGTATCACCTTTTCCTCAATGGAGCAGTATATGATGTACCGCAAGGCACTTTCCTTTGGCGATGAAAGGGTTGCCACACAGATTCTTGCTACGGATAATGCTGCCGAGATAAAGGCTCTTGGACGGCTTGTATCCGGCTATGATGAGAGCCTATGGAACGGTATTCGACAAATCGTCGTCTATGAGGGGCTTTTCGCAAAGTTTACGCAGAACCCTGATCTAAGGGAGAGACTGAAAGATACTGGAAATGCATTTCTTGCTGAGTGTGCTGTAAATGATCGGATTTGGGGCATTGGTTTATCCATGCGTGATCCAAGCAGACTTGACCGGGCAAAATGGCAAGGCCAAAATCTACTTGGTTATGCCCTTATGATGGTGCGTGAAAAACTCTAAGAGGGTCTTGTCATTTCATTCCATAGGCACCTAAACAATTATACAGAAAACAAAATAACATCAAGGAGAAAAACTATGAATAAAACCGAACTGATTGCCGCAATGGCTGAAGCGAGTGGCCTTTCCAAGAAGGATTGCGAGGCTGCTCTCGCTGCATTTATCACGACTACTGAGAGCGCTTTGAAGGCTGGCAACAAAGTGCAGCTGGTGGGCTTCGGCTCTTTCGAGGTCAAAGAACGTGCTGCCCGTACTGGCAAGAATCCTGCAACAGGTGAGCAGATTGATATCCCTGCATCTAAGGCACCTGCGTTCAAAGCAGGAAAGGCTTTCAAAGACGCCATCCAGTAATTTGAAAACCCATAGAGAGGCACTTACGGTATTGATCCGTAAGTGCTTCTTTTTTAGCTAATCTCATAACGCCCCAACGCAACTGTCGTTTAATTGCGGCAAATTCGCCACAAATAAAATGCAGTTTCTGCTTTCTATTGCTGATAATTTGTACGAACCTGTTGTTGGTTACCAAACCTCCTCGTAAGTATTGATATAGATTATTTCACAGGAGGTATGCAAAATGAAAAGTTGCCAGTATAAGAGTTCCGATGAGCTACCCCTTATTCTCAATGTTCAAGAGGTGTCCAATTTCCTCGGCCTCGGGCTGTCTCAGGTCTATGAGCTTGTGAAGCGCATCGACTTTCCTGCCTTCAAAGTTGGAAGTCGTATCTTCGTGCCGAAAGATAAATTCCTTACCTGGCTAAATGTGCAAACAGAAGAGAAGGACTCTCTCTTCTATACGGAGTGACAAGGATGGACGATAGTAAGATGCCGCGAATCCGGCGCAAAGAAGATCTTCCAGATGTGATGACGATGCCGCTCGTTGCAAAGACCCTCGGATGCAGTCTTACGGTTGCATATAGACTTCTAAAGAGAGATGACTTTCCCCATACAGTAAGTGGTCAAAGGGTCTATATTGACAAAGCTAAGTTTTTCGCATGGCTTGATGCTCAGACGCAAATGGAAAAGAGAGATCATTATGGCTGGTAGGCAAAGAGCGAATGGCGAAGGCAGCATTCGAGAGAGATACCCCGGCTGTTGGGAAGGTCGATATACTGCCGGCTATGATATTCTAACGGGAAAGCGTATTCAAAAGGGCGTTTTTGCTAAGACACGAAAAGAATGCGCAGCGAAGCTGGCACGAGCCATCCAACAGGATACAGGGCCTTATTATCGCAAGGGCAAAGGATATGATTCACAGCCCCTTTCTACATGGATTCGGCTTTGGTTTGATTCCTACACAAAGCCAAATCTTCGCCCCAGCTCAGCAGATGGTTATAGGAGCATGATCGAGAACCACATCATCCCGGTTTTGGGTCATATCCAGCTTTCAAAGCTCAGCTCAATCCAGATTCAGCGCTTCTATAATGATCTGCACACACAGGGCCGCTTAGACAACCATGGAAATCGGAAATATGAGCCATTGTCCGCAAGCACCGTGAAGCACATTCATGCGGTATTGAGCGGCGCTCTGAAACAGGCAGTTAAGGAGCGGATTATTCCCTTCAACCCTTGCGATAACTGCAAAATTCCAAAGCGTGAAAAGAAAGAAATGCACGTCCTGCCGCAGGACAAGATAGGTGCATATCTGGATGAGGCAAAGCGACTTGGGGTCTATGCGCTTTTCTATTTGGAATTGACAAGTGGGCTTCGACGGGGAGAATTACTTGGCCTGGAGTGGGCCGACTTGAATCCGGAAACACGAATGCTGACGGTTAACAAGCAGCTCACTCGTTCTGGGGGAGAGTTGTGCATTTCTGTACCGAAGACTGAGAATTCGATTCGAACAATAGCTCTTCCGGAGAATACTGTTGCTTTGCTCATAGATGAGCACAACAAGCATCCGGATAGTCCCCTCATGTTTTGGTGTCCAAGAACTAATGGTTACTGGAGTCCGGACTCTCTTCGACATTTACACAAACAAATGCTCGCCGCTGCCGGAGTGGATGAAAGCGTTCGCTTTCATGATTTGAGACATACATTTTCGACCTTAGCAATTCAGAGCGGCGTAGATGCAAAAACGGTCGCTGGCATGCTCGGCCACTATAGTGCCGCATTCACGCTGGACACTTACACGCATGTGACAGAACAAATGAAGCGAGGCGCGGCTGAAAAGATCGGCGTTTTTATGAACGCAAGTGTCAATGTGCAGGTTAATGTCGTTCACTCACCGAGTGCGGTAGTGCGTGGTGATTATGAATCGGATCTGGCTAACTGCCTAAACCCGTCGAATTCGACGGATTTAGATCCAACATCACAGTAGACATTGAACAAGGAAAAGGGACTCTGAAATCAGCAATTTCAGAGTCCCTTTTTTCGTTGGTCCGAGTGACTGGAATCGAACCAGCGGCCTCTTGAACCCCATTCTTTCTCCTCGATTATTCGTTGCGAAAAATAAGGAAATCATACAATTATTCAGAGCTTTTGCAATTGTTAGAATTGTATTTATTTCGTATTCTCCATATATTCCGCTCGCATTCCGCCTTTATTCCGCTTCCGTGGCGGGAGAGGAACGGGCGACGACGCGACCATCCTTAGAGCGTATCCTCTTACGCCCCCTCAGCAATAGGCGTGCAAAGTCTTTACTCCTTGTCGCACTTCTCAATCGAACACTCATGCGCTTTTGCCTTTTTCATCGTAGTTGATTCCAACTAACAAAATACTGCCGGTCCCGTCAAGCCGCCCTTGTTATAATACTATGACATTGCATCAACGGGGAGCATATCAAAACCAGATGGAGGATTTCTCGCATCTTAATGAACCAACCCGCCGGTCGAGCCCGCGGGTTGGTGGAAAATACTCTTGTTAGTTGTACTTTCTCCGCTTCAAGCCTTCCGTGTCGGTCGTACCGGCTCAATACAGCCTGCATTCGCTGATGAGCCGGTCGATCTGCGCAATACGTTCGGAACAGCGGGGATCATTTCTGCTGCTTAATGCGAGGAGGATAATTTCAGATATGCTCAGCGGAGCCACATAGGAGTTGGTGAAGCCCAATCCGCCTACCTGCACAACAAGAACAATATCAGACATGTTGGCGAGGGGCGATGTGTAACGGTCCGTGAAGAGAATGACCTTCGCTCCGGCCTGATGGGCAATTTTGAGCAAAGAGAAATTGATCTCAGAGTAGCGGGGGAAGCTATAGAGAATGATGCAATCCTCCGCCGTTATATCGGAAATCGCCTCAATAGCAGATGCTTCCGCGTGTATCAGCGGAATCACATCCGAAACCATGAGGTGCAGCTTGCTGGTCATATAAACAGCGCAGCTTGCGGCGCCGCGGAATCCGCTGACATAGTGCTTATGCGACGACAAGATGATGTCTACAGCCTTTTCTACCGTTTCCTCGGTGAGCTTGGCAAAGCTGTTTTCGAGGTTGCTGATTGTGTATTTTCCAACATCGGAGATCAGGCTCTCTTTTCTGAGATTGTTTTTAAACTGCACATATTTCTCGCCCGGAGAAAGCTCCTGCGCAGCCTGCACGAGCGTATATCGATCAGCCAGCCGCTCTGTCATAGACGAGCGAAAATCCGAATACCCGCGAAAGCCGAGCCGTCGGATAAAGCGAATGATCGAGGTGTCGCTCACGCCGATGTCCTCGGCAAGGGCTGTTGAGGTGCGCAAGCCGATGATATCAAGATGCTCAAGAATATAATCGGCTATTTGCGACTCTGTTTTTGACAGTGTCATTCCCTGAATTTTTGCAATTAAATCTTCCATAACATTCCCCTTTGCTTAAGAAAATTATACAACGCAAACACGGCGGGGTCAATCCTTTCTTTTGACGCAGACCGAGCATAGCACAAGGAACGCGCTTATGCCGGCGCGTTCCTTGTGCTATAAAAGGGAGAGATGTGTGAATCGTTATTGCAGAGCAGCAAGAGCCTTTTCGATGCGATCCATTCCTTCCTCCAGATTCTTCATGGAATTGGAGTAGGAGATGCGGATCTTTCCGGCAACGTTGTACGCCTCACCGGGGACCGTAGAAACCAGCGCCTCGTCAAGAAGATACTGGCAAAGATCCATCGCATTTTCGATTTTGCGCTCACCGACAGACTTGCCAAGGTATTCCTGCACATCGGGATAGAGATAAAACGCACCCATTGCGTCGGGGCAGACAATGCCCGGCACGGCGTTGAGCCGCTTGACCATGTACTCCTTGCGGCGAGCGAATTCCTTTACCATATCGTGAAGATCATACTGCGGCCCCTGAAGTGCCGCAACAGCCGCCTTCTGAGAGATCGCGCTGGTCGCGGAAGTGGTCTGGCTCTGAACCTTCATTATGCCTTTGATAATGTCTGCGCGCGCGGCAGCATAGCCGATTCTCCAGCCGGTCATGGCATAGGACTTAGAGAAGCCGTTGACGGTGATCACATGATCACGGACCTCTCTGGAGATCGAGGCCACGCTAAAGTGCTTTGCGCCGCCGTAGACCAGCTTTTCATAAATCTCGTCCGCCACGATGAAAAAGTCGTGCTCAACAGCGAGCGCTGCCAGCTGACGCAGGGATTCCTCACTGTATACAGCGCCGGTGGGATTATTGGGCGTGCAGATGATGATCGCCTTGGTGCGGGGGGTGATGGCAGCCTTGATCGCATCGATGTCGAGCATGTAATCGCCCTCATGCACGGGGACGAAAACCGGGGTCGCACCGGCAAGCTTGATCATTTCGGTGTAGCTCACCCAGCACGGAATGGGAAGCAGGACCTCATCGCCTGGGCCTGCGATGACCATCATGGCGCTGGAGATCGCCTGCTTGGCCCCAACTGCCGTTGTGATCTCGCCAATGGTATACTCAATATTGTTATCCTCTTTGAGTTTCTTCACGATTGCTTGACGAAGCTCGAGAATGCCGTTTCCAGGGGTATATTTCGTGAAGTTTTCAGCGATCGCCTTGATTCCGGCGACTTTGATGTAGTCGGGAGTCCCAAAATCCGGTTCACCCACATTGAAGGAAATAATATCCTTTCCCTGCTGCTTGAGTTCAGCGACCTTGGCAATTAGCGCCGAGGTGGGAGAGCCGCTCAGGGTTTTCATGCGTTCTGCAAGAGTAGTAGCCATTTGTAAATCCTTTCTGTTCTACCGATGGAAATTATTCCGCGTTGATTGCACCGAAGTCACCGGTCTTTTCATTAAACGCCTTGGCATTCCAGATCTTTTCGTTCTTTGCAACAAAAAGAGTGCCGAGCACATCGCCGGAAACATTGAGGGTCGTGTGAGACATATCGATCAGCTTGTACATACCGGCGATCGGCCCCATCAGATCCATGGGGAGATTCAGAAGGTTCAGGAAGATCGCGCCGGTCACAATGCCGCCGCCGGGGATGCCGGGAGCTGCGATGGACATGAGCGTAGAGATGGAGATGACCATGGCAATCTGACCGACAGAAAGTGTGAGACCGTAAATCTCTGCCACAAAGAAGGCAAGGATCGTCTTGTAGATTGCTGCACCGCAGAGATTGATGGTCGCGCCCAGAGGGATGGAGAAGGATGTGAGGTCGAAGGGAAGCCCCATGCGATTGGTGGTGACATCCATTGTGATTGGGATCGTGCCCGCAGAGGAGTTTGTTGCGACCGTGTTGATCCAGATAGGAACCATCGCCTTGCACATCCTGCCGTAGCGGATGCCCGTATAGTATTTGATGAAGATGCTGAAAGCGAACCATGCAAGCAGGCAGGAGATATAATCCGTGAGGACGAACTTTGCAAGGTTTCCAAACAACTGCGCGCCATAAACAGCGGTGGTATTGGCCATCAAGGCAAAAACACCGATGGGAGAGTAGATCATGATAATGTCAAGCATCTTATAAATGACGTTGGCACTTTGATTCATGAATTCCGTGACTACCTTGGCCTTCTCGCCGACGATGACGAGGGCGATGGCAAGAATCATTGTAAAGAACACCATCTGCATAATATCCTGATTTGCCATGGAAGAGACGATGTTCGTCGGGATCATACCAAGCAGGAAGCCGCCGAAACTGGGCGTCGTGAGGTTTGAGGGGTCGTATGCAGTCAGAACACTGGTGTCAAAGCCGGCACCGGGATGGGTGATGGAAACGACCGCGATACCGATAAAGCAAGAAACGGCCGTCATTACAACATAAGTAGCAACAATCTTCATGCCGACTCGCTTGAGACGATTCACATCGCCGATGGCGGAAATGCCGCTGACAAGGCTGAAGAAAATAACAGGAACGATCAACATCTTGATCAGGTTCATAAATGCCGTGCCGAAAGGTAGGACCCACACAGAGAAGTCCTTAAAAAGAAGACCGGCAATAATACCCAGAACAAAACCGATCACGGTGCGATGCGGCAAATACTTTTTGCCTATAAGCTTTTCTTTCATTTTCTTTCCTCCGTTTATCAATTTGAATTAGGCAGCTCTCGTTCATGTGCGGTGTATTCAGCGATTTGGTTTATCCCCCCCCAATCTTTGTTCTTTCTCGTTGTAAAGGATGCAAGCCGCTATGCCCAGTAGCCCGAGTCAATAAACTCTGTTTCCTTCGCTTCCAGCTTTTTCATGACCCATGCACGGTTTTGCGTGCCGTTGCGGCACGCCTCGACCTTTTTCTGATCCTGTGCGCTGAACATCTTAGCAGCCTCCAGTACGGCGGGGGCATCCTTGAGCGGAATGACGATGATACCGTCCATGTCCGCGACAATGATATCACCGGGATTTACGCTGATGCCACCGCAGGCAATGGGGATATTGATCTCTCCGGGGCCTTCCTTGTGCGGCCCACCTGGAGTAGACCCGGTGGCATAGACCGGCAAGGGCATCTTGCTTAAAGCATCCGTATCACGAACGGGACCATCAAGAACAAGACCGCCTAACTTGCGCTGGTACTGTGCGTATGTAAACATGACCTCGCCCATAAGCGCTCGGGTATCGTCCTCATCGTTGGATACCACAATGATATCGCCGGGCAGCGCCATATCCAATGCCTGATGAATAAACAGGTTGTCGCCCGCGCGGGTCTTTACCGTCAATGCAGGTCCGACCATGATCTTGTCCGCCCCGCTCATGAGCTTAATGCGGGGATTCATCGCGCAGGACCGGCCCATTGTGTCAGCAATATTTGCAGCGGGGATACGGGAGAATTCATCCAACAGCCCCTGTTCGGGCATAGGACGCTTCATAAATACACGATTTCCAATAGACATATGTTTGCTCCTTCTTAAAAAATGAAATAAGAAAACAAATAAAGCCGTGCTTTGATGAGCAAAGTGTATCGTATATATGTTTATTTGTCAACATCATATTGAGAAAAATAATATTATTCGTCGTAAGCTGGAAATCCATTGTTCCTTTTTTGTGCATTTATGCCGAAAGCAACGACCGAATGCTCAAAAGGAATGTCGTTAAACGCGGCCTTGTTTGGAGCCTGACTGCAATCACATTCATATCGTACCATCTACAAATAACAAGCAAAAGCACAAATCGGAGCTGAGAACAGCTCCGATTTGTGCTTTTGCGTAGACATATTCTCGTTGCCTGCTTGGATTCGGTTTTAGCCGGCGCTTCGCAGGTAGCGCGCCAGCATCGTCGCGACCTGAGCGCTCCGCGGGCGCGGCAGGGGCGGCAAGGTCACCACCGACGCCGTTGAGGATGCCGTTCTGCGTCGCCCAGAGCAGCGCGCTCCGCGCGTACTCGCTCACAGCGTTCGCGCTGTTGAAGTTCAGTGCGCCGCTGACCGCGGGAGCGCCCGCGAAGCGGTAGAGCATCGCCGCAAGCTGCTCGCGTGTGACAGGAGCGGTGGGATTCGTGCCGTCGGAAATGCCCCTCTTCACCGCCCACTCGGTGCCCTTAGGGATTGCCGATAGGCCATGTCTTGTGTTATACTTTTGCTCATGAGGGATATGGTCTCCTTTCGGGCTGGTTTGATGTGGTAACTCATGCTCACGCCCCACAGCCGCGAGACCGCGTAGAGGTTATCTACGCTCGGAAGGCTCCTTCCCGCCTGCCATTAATACACGCCCTGCAGGCAGCCCAGACCGAGGTATTCCTGCAGCTCCTTCACGCTGTACCCCTTCTCCAGCCGCAGGCGGCAGAGGTTTCGGCCCGTAGCGGCAGCGTCGATAACGGGATAGCGCGGCAGCTCCCTTCTCTCCATGCCGCCGCCTCACGCGCTGCGCCCAAGGCGCAGCAGATTGGTCCGGGCGACGAGCTTGGATTTGCGCGGGTACGGGATGCACTGCATCGCGGTGTTCAGCGCCTCGCGGCTCCCCACGAGGATGACCTCCTTCCCAGCTCGTGAGATCGCGGTGTAGAGCAGGTTGCGATACAGCATTCTTGCTGTCGCCATGCTCACCGGCATGAGGACGGTGTCGTACTGGCTGCCCTGACTTTTGTGTACCGTCAGCGCATAGGCGAGCGCAAGCTGCGGCGGGGGCGCGTCGTCATGACCGATGCCGTATTCGCCCTGTCCACGGTCGATTTGCCATGTCTTCAGCGTACCCTTGACTGCCAGCGCGGCAACGCGGTGCGGCTTCTCTCCGCGAATATGCAGCACACCGACGTCGCCGTTGCAGATGTTGTAATAAGCGTTGTTCTGGGTAACGATGACACGGTCGCCGTCACGGAATTTTCCCCATGTCGGCTTTTCCGCCGTCAGCGGGTTGACTTCGTTCTGCAGGCGCGTGTTGAGCGCCTGCACCGAAAAGCCGGTTTTTACCCTCACCGGCGAGAGGACCTGAATGCTCTCGCCCGCCCGATAACGCCGCGCAGCCTCCTCGCACAGAAGGTCGGGAATGGCACGGTCATCCGCGGGAAGCAGGCGAAAGCTGTCATCCCACCGAAGCTCGTGCTCCCCGTTCAGCTTCGGGAAGTCCACGACATTCTGACGCAGCGCCGCGGCATCCGCGCTTTGACGGTACTGCTGCGCTAAAAGGATAGAGGGAATGCCGAGTTTCAGAAGGTTGGGAAGAACATTCCCGGCACCTACGGACTGCAGCTGGTTCGTGTCGCCGAGCAGGACGACGCGGCAATTTCTGCGGACACGGTTGAGGATACCCGCGAGCATCTCCAGAGATACCATCGACGCCTCGTCGATGACGACCAGCCCGGTATTGCTCCAGGAAACAGGGTCCAGAAAGTTTGTATCCGGCTGCTTGCCGAGCGCGCTGTGAACCGTACGCGCATCAATGCCGATGCGCTCGGTGAGGTTGCGTGCAGCCTTGCCGGTGGGGGCGGCGAGCACGGTGCCGCCGAAAAGGTCAGCATTATCCTTAAAGCAACGTGCAACGGCTTCGATGAGCGTGGCCTTGCCGCTGCCGGCACCGCCGAGGATGACGGAAAGACAGCTGTTCAGAGCCAGCTCGACTGCTTCGCGCTGCTGCTCGCTGAGGAGGATGTCGCCGACGCGGAGCTCCTTCGGAATCGCAAGAACCGGAAGAGTCGGGTCCTTAAGGATGTCGGCGAGCCGCTTCACCGCAGTCACCTCGTAGGCCCACGTCCGTTGGGCATATAGATGATACCCCTCCCGATGGAGAAACTCGGCCTGCAGCAGGAGCGTCTTGTCAGTGTGATACTGCGGCCCGGTGAGGTTCGGCCTCACCGCCTTGCTGGCGCGGAACAGGTGCTCGTCCGTGCAGTAGGCGTCGCCGTTTTTACCGATGTCATCCATGGCTGTGAGGATGTACTTCGCCTTTTCCTCGATCTCCCTCTTTTCGTCGTTCGTAAAGGTCTTCGCCATACTGTCTCACCCCCCTACGCCGCAAGGTTGACCTGAAGCTCGATGCCGAGCTGCTCGGCCAGCGCGTGCTGGATGGCGAAGCGGTCGTACCAGTCAGAGACCTCGCCCAAACGACGAATGAGGCGCGACTGGTCCAACGCCATGACATGCTCGCACTTCGCAATGCTGGTAGCCGAAAGGACGTAGCCGCGCAGGCAGACATGCGTCGGCAGGGTAGATGCCTTACGGTTGGTCGTCAGAGGGACCACCGTTACGATGGGACTGAAGTTGTTGGCGATGTCATTGGACACGATGACGACGGGGCGGGTGCCATGCTGGACATGGCCGGGTACGACCGGCAGGTCGGCGAGCCAGAGCTCCATCGTGTGAATAGCGATCTTCTTATCCATATAGCCTCCTTTCCGGCGGCTCAGGAGGCCGCCTTGCCGTTGAGCACTTCGACCGCTTTTGCGAGCGTATCCGCAGACTGGTGCAGATAGCCCTCGGTCGTTTTGATGTCAGAGTGTCCCGTGAGCGCCGCAATGGTTTCCATGGGAACACCGTTTGCCTGCAGCATCGTCACATAGGTGTGGCGGCAGCAATGCGGCGAGAGCTTACGCACCTGACCGACATTTTTCAGCGCCGTATAGAAGCGTCGGCGGAAGGAGCCAACGCCATAGAGCGGGTTCCCTCCGGAGCAGGTCCAAACATAGGGTGTGCCGCTGTGTTCGCGGAGATAGCGTACATACGGGCAAAACTGCTCCGGGATCGGAATGGTTCGGCGGCTGCGGACACTCTTGGGTGGTCCGAGCTGCGGCACACCGTTCACCATCTTCACGGCATATTCAACATGAATGACGGAGCCGTCCTCGCTGATATCCTCAGGGCGAAGCGCCAGCAGCTCCTATAGAGGCCCTTGCCCGCGTCCTGCTCCTGGAGATACAAGCGTTCTTTGAGAACGAGGACGGGCAGCGGTAATACGCCGAGTGGAAAGCGAAGCAACAGGCCGAACAAAAGAATAAGGTATAACAGAGGCGGGAACATCTTAATCGATGTTCCTGCCTTTTATCATTGGCTCGACAAATGCGTATTTGACTATGTGCTTGGAACTACTTTCACACTCTCGACCCGTTCATGTTCATCGTAGTCAACAATAAGTCGAAATTGTTCCGACAGTATCCATATATCTTCCTTTGCACCTTCCGCACTTTCGGTCGGATTTCCCCACTTTTTATACAGATTCTTTTTACTAAATGTTTCGATTTCATCTATCATTAGCTCATCCGTAGCTCAATCCGTTCCTCTATTCTCTGCGAGGGTCAATATACGCGAAAGGTCGAGTATATGTTCCATCTTTTGGTTTGTTGCTTGAGCTTCTTTCCAAAATCCTATTCCAAAAGCTAAGGCTACTACCAGAATAACACCAGCCACAATCAACAATCGCTTTTTCATAGCAATACCTCATCTACAAATACGAGTTTGTCTAACAAGGATAAAATATCAAATAAAGAGCAAAAAAGCAAGGGCGAGTTTATCAACCCGCCCTTGCCTATTAAAGCACATTTTCAATAGAAATGATAAATCCGAACACATTACCCACTTGGATAATGTAGTTCGGATTATCATTACTTGGTCCGAGTAGTGCGACTCGAACGCACGGTCTCCTGGTCCCAAACCAGGCGCGATACCAACTTCGCTATACCCGGATGTATTATATTATTATAACAGGTCAAAATGCGCATGTCCAGTCCTCTATATAGCTTTTTGCATTTTATGGAATCCTGCGCTCTAAACGCCATTGAGTGCGTCTTGCACAGATTAAATCTGCTATGTTAGAGTCAGGGCTGTTTCGACCTTTTGTAATTGCGCTGGAGTGTACTCTGTATAAAGGGATGCCTCTATTGTATTCCCATCTTCATCAAAGAATTCAACGGTAAATGCTTTGCCGTTACCGAGTACATCGACAATGGTTCCTTCAGTCCCTGCTTTGACCCCAGTTTCGGGATCATCATTTTTCAAGGTAACGGTATCGAAAAGCTTCAACATGGTTATTTCCTCACAGTCAAAACGAGTATGCGGGGATCACATATTTGCTCCATGCAGCAGCCTGCTCCATACACTGCTGATAGTCCGTTCGCAGTTCATCCGTCAGAGCATAGACCAGCCGCTTCACAACAACCTTATTCTCTGCAATCGGTCGGAATTTGAGGCTAATAAGGTATTCTTGTCCATCGCTGCACTGTGATAGAGACAGGAGATTTGTACCCGTCTTTCGGATCCAGTTTTCTCCCCAGACGATCTCGCCGCAATGTGGACACTCGAAGGATACAACGTAATCATCGCTCAGAGCATCGCCAATATCGGCATAGGGCTCTTCAAACTCGTAACTCTCAACGATGCCATTTCTATTCTCTACGGTCTCCTTGTACTCGTTCAGTCCCCTTATGAGGTCTAAATGTGTGCAGAGAAGCGCTGTGCTCCTTGCGTCATTTAGGGCATCGTGGGAATCAAATGGAACCTCGCCGACGATCGCCAATACATTGACCAATGCGTATTGCTTTGTATCGTGTGTAACTTGAGCCACAAAGATGTTCTGTAGATTGAAACACGGGGGCATAAAGCTGGTATCAATATTATGGAGATCCATATTCTTTCGCAAAATACGAAGATCTTCCGTCCCCCAGACCAGGAACACAAAGTCATCGCCACACCAATCGCAGAAAGAATTAAACACCGTATGGAACCCTTTCCCTTTTTGTAAATCCCGATTGGAAAGTTTAGTGATCTCCGCTACCTTGGGGTGAAGCTCTGTATAGTACTGAGGCGCAATCTGTTCATTGAAGGAGTCTACCACTTCAAGAGTCTGATTTAGCTTGATTGCTCCAATCTGAATAATCTCACCTGTCAAGAAAACCGGATCTTTGACCATCTCAGAAAAGGTAAGCGCCTGATTCCACTCCATATCCATGACAATGTACTCCACGGCAATTGCTCCTTCTTTCGTTCGATTGTAATCATCATAGAGCTGTCGGTGTCCAAAAGAACGGACAATGCGAATTATCCCTATTGGCGCCTTGAATACAGATGATTATCAAATTACCTGCAAACAAAAAAAGCCCCTTTCGGGACTTGTGATTTACACGAAAAAGATGAGCCTTGACCACCAGCAAAAGCAGTCAAGGCTCATCTTTCGTTCTTAGTATCTAACATCAATTTAACCTCGCTTTCTTGATTTGAGAGGGAGTTAGCTGTACATTGGACTCACCCTTTCTGTATCTATAAGATAGCATAGGATAGGCAAAAAATCAATGCAGGAAAGACACAACTTATCTTTCAAAAAACTGGTCATTACAATGAAATGTGGCGCGAATGTGCAAGACCAGATTGACATCTCTGCGCGATTACTGTATCATTAAATTGTTGAGGACTTTCACACATGTAGTGAAAGCCCTCATTTTTCTGTTATTGACTGAATCCTCTGGCTGCATACAATGCCTGCTTTTGAATTCGATTTCTCATGAGTTGCCGAAACGTAATGGGTGCCACGACCTCAAGGACTGGCCCGAAGGACAATACGCGGATCAGCAACTCTGTTTCATCATCTTGGTCATATCGGAGTGTGATTCGATATAGCCGCTCGTCCAGCTTCTGCGTCTCCTTTTCAAAATGGGAGAAATGCAATAGGACACGCTCCAAGCCATTGCGCTCATCATGGAGAAGTAGCGTAAGTGCTTTGAGGCGTCCTTTCGGCACGGTCACAGCGCCTGGGTCATATTCTTCCAGCAGCTCGCAGGAACGAATACGGGCCATGTTGATCGTGTTCATCCTCCGCATCCCCGTCACTAAGATCCGGAATTTATCGTCCTTCTCCGAATACTCCAAGCGGTACGGATTGCAGACAAAAGAATGGCGGACTCCAGTATGTCCGTGGAATCGAATTCGCATCTTCCGATTCTCATGGATCGCTCGCAATACCATGCGAAAGCAATGAACATAATTGGGATCGGAATAGGGATCTCCGTCTGCGTACTGGTCAAACCGGACGAAGGTATCCTGGGTATATAACGGTTCCACGCCTTCGAGACCTCTCATGTCTGGATCGAATAAAGCGATCCTCGGATCTGAGAGAAGGGCCTTCAGCCATCGCTTTTGCAAAGTGGTTAAAGGCATTGTCGGCTTTCCTCGCAGCACCGTATGGTAGCCGCTGTCCAGTAACGGCCATGCTCCGGACTGCAAGGCGGCAGGAATGGACAGTACGCTTTCTGCAAACGCTTTTTCCTGCACGATAGCAGTCAGTTTGCCAGTTGTCAGTGTATTTTCCGCAGCCTCGGACAATACAGCGGCAACGACATTGAAGTAGCTGCCGTAGATCTCACTAAACAGCATCTGTCTCACCCCCATAAATGGCTTCCATGTGCCTGAGATCATCATTGAAGGTTTTAACAACAAACTTGTTGCTGCATTGAAGGTCTACTATGCGACCGATGAAGGTTCGAATCCACGGCAGCATCTCCGAAGCGTCATAAACATCGGCGATAAAACGGCAGGTCTGATCGTCCAAGAGCTCTATGCGGCCGTGGCGCTTTTCGCGATCCAGTCGATGAAGAATGAATTCCTCACCGGGACCGAAGTGGATCGTCATCTCAATGTGATCCAGATTATAGTCTGGGCCAGTCGAAACACCCCAGAGATGCTCATCGAATTTCTGTTGGAATCCTAAGTACTTTTCATATTGCTTTTCAACACTCCCGGCCATGACCTTCTTGATCGCGTCCAAGCGGAAGAAAGTCAGGTGCCTGCCACGGTAGTGGTAGCCGAGGAGATACTGTCTGCCGGTCTGTGTGCTGCTGTAGATTTTCAGCGGGCAGACAGTTCGTTGGTAGTCGCGCCCATTGCGCAAGCTACAGATGGAGAGCTCCACCGCTCGGCGTTCGCTGATCGCCAGCAGCAGATCGCACAGAATATCGCTGTCAAGTGCATGCAGGACATAGTGGTGCTTGAAACGGAAGATATCAGAGGTTTTTTCTATCTTGTCCATAAGAAAGGAACCTACAACGCCGAGAGGATCTGCTTCCGAGTAAAAGACGAGAGCGTCTGCCCAAGAGTCCAAGTCAATAGAGGCGTCATCCGATCTCTGATATAGGACTTCACGTCCTCTTTTCTCTGCATGTAGAAGGCCAAGTTCTTCGTATTCTTTGAGCTTCTTCCGCACGGTAGACTCATCCAGGGAGAAGTCACCGTTGAAATGCGAGAGATAGTTGTCATTGATCCGGTCAACAATTTCCTTGGAAGATAGTGCGCTACCATCCGCAAGGATGTCCAGAATATAGAAGTGGAGCGTAATGTCCTTATCCGTAAAGCTCTTAGCTTTGAATGCCTTATAGAGAGGATTACGCTGGACTCTTCTGCTATCTAGAGAGAGGAATACATTCTTGCCGGATGACTCCTGGCGAAAAGACATGTAGTCACCCAGCCAGCTTTCGATCCTGCGGCGTTCGTTATCATAGCTCCTGGTGCTCTTCATTCCATACTCATCACGGCTCTTAAATCCATAGACATAGAACTCGCGCATATAGTTCCGGATCCGTTCAAAGCTCTTGACCAACTCACTATAAGCCATATGCTCCACCTCCTCTCTACCCGATAGTATCACTTTAGATTGTCACATGTCTAAAAGAACGGACAGCTCCTGAGAGTTCCTCAGGAGCTGTTTGTTTGCAGTAATGCTCAGCCGACCGTGACTGATACACTCTTTCCGCTGAAGGCCACTCCGTACTTATAAATCGTTGAAACACCCTCGCTGAGCATTTCGGTATCATATTTTCTGTCATTGATCTGCTGCAGAGCGGTTTCGGAAAGTAGCTTCAGCTTTTCTTCCGTACACTTTTTTTCCGCCTTCAGTTCAATTAGGATGCCAGGTAGATTCGCACGCTTGGGCATCATCTGGATATCGTATCGACCTTCTCCAGACTCCCTGTTAGAAGTCGTGTAAGCTCCACTCATCATTGCACATAGGCCGAGCAAAAATCCGTGATAGAAGTTTTCGCCGTCTGTACCGCAGCAACTTACGGATTGAAGAAGGTTATGGATGAGCGCTTGGAGGCGCTTGCTGTCACCGGAGTAAATGGCCTCCTGAACGGAAACCGCGATAGACTGCGGAATGATACGATTGAGCTTTTGCAAGATCTCCTTGTTGTAGACAAAGGAGATCTCTTTATTCGGAAGTGCGAGTTCGCAGATGGAATCGACACCAAAAGACGAATCTACGTTAACGGCATTTAGATAACCGGCAACCAGCAGGTAACTGTAGACGGACGAAGGGGTTTGTTTGATCTGTGGGTATATGACATCGGTGTCGATAAAGGATACGATTGCCTTCCCAGAAACAAGGGAGGTCAGTTTATCATAGGTATCCTGATCTGCTTCCTCAATCAGCTCACCGATGATATCGTTACTCCCAGTAGAGAGCCAGAACGCTTTCAGTTGGCAGCCGTTGTTGAAATAGTTGATCACAGACCACGGATTGAATATCTCCGCACTTCCGAAACGGTAGCCGTCGTACCAGTCACATATTTCATCATATTTTTCAGAAACGCCATAGTATTCAGCCATCTCTCGAACTTCATCTGGAGTAAAGCCGAAGTAAGAGCTGTACTTGCTGTCGAGGACAGAATTGATCGTGATATTATTTAATCCACTAAAGATGCTCCCTTTCGCAACGCGGAGGATTCCTGTCATGAGTCCAAAAGACAGGTGACTATTATCCTTGAGGCCTCCGGAGAAGAGGTTCTGCATGAATGAGATCAACTTATCGTAATAGCCGAGTGAGTAGCCCTGCTGGATGGGAGTATCGTATTCATCAATGATGATAATTGGCGCAACCGTATAATGCGCATGAAGCATTCTGGAGAGATTCATGAAGGACATGGCGATGTCCGTTTCGCTGGCAGTCCCGCCAAGGATACCTCGCAGATACTCTTTGTCATAGGTGCTGAGCTGATCGCTTTCCAGTAACTCGATGTGCCGCTGCACTTCATTGCGAATGATTTGGTAGATTGACTGATAGGTCGTCTTCCAGTCATCGCACTTGACATCTTTGAAGGTCACATAGATAACAGGGTATTTTCCCTGATAACTACGATAATGATTGCCGCACGCCCAGATCTTCTTGTCCTTGAAATAGATGGAAGTATCCTCATCCGATTTCTCGAAGAAAACACGCAGCATATCCATGTTCAAGGTCTTTCCGAAACGACGCGGACGCGTAAACAGGGATACCAGTGGACGCTCATCAAGGAAATCCTTGATCATCATCGTTTTATCAATGTAGTAGTAACTTGAGGATGCCAGACGATAATCAGAGATTCCGATTGGCAAAGGGAGATTTGTCGGTTTGGCTGTCTTCACATAGTTGCCGCTTTTAATGCGTTGATCTACAGGCTTCTCCGCATTGGCTGGGATCAACCAGTTCCGTCCATTCTTTACCGCTCCCTGGATTCGACCGGACAAGCACATTCCAGAAACCTGCCGATCCGTTATGCCCCATTCTTTCGCAGCCTCTTTGACAGTCATATAGTCAGCCATGTTATCTGTCTCCTACTCTTTCTCCGTACTCTATTATGGGCAGAGTTCAGAAGAAAGTCAATGCATTTCGGAAATATATCGTCAGCGTAGGATATTCTTCCGAATTGAAAGTTCCACTTTAATCGCCCGCCTGATAAGTTCGCAACTTTTTTTCCGTGATTTTCCTCAATGCAGAAGGTATCCTAAGATCACGAAAAGCGCAGACAGCAACCCCATGAAGCATATGACTTGAAATCATAGGAGCTATCTCCGATGAGCCTTTTGGCGAAGTTGGAACGTGAATGCGCTTTGTGAAAGACGCCAACAGCAATCCACACTATCAACATTAGCTCACTTATGGAGCATCCGGCTTTAGGCTGGACGATAAAGGGTGAAGGTCCCTTTATGATGATAAACAACGGCGTCTTGTGAGATGCATCGGCATCGGCTGGCAGTACTGTAAGACTCCTGACGCCAGGCCTCGTAGCCAAACCCGTCTGAGTCTTGCAGTGCCAGACCGCTGCATTTCCAAAAGAAAAGGCACCAACAGCAAACGATCAGAATAGCTAAGATGGTGAAAGCAGGCGGTTCATACCCGTCGTTCGTGGGTTCGATTCCCACTTCATATGGTGCCTTGTTTTTGTTTTCAAAGATGCCAACAGCAACACAACATGACTCCGACAGTAATTATAACTATCTTGTGACCATGATGGCATCTTGTGAAAGGCCTGTACAGCATAAAGCACTCTAGTCAGGGAAGTTTTGACCACGGCGTAACTACGCTGAGATTTGCGGTTCCTTTTGGAACCGGGCCTTGTCTTATTAAACTGTGATCGCGTTAGGAGGGATCATCATGTTGCAGTATCTGAAGAATGAAGCGAATCTGACCCATACGGAAAACGGAGCGGTTACATATCAGTCCACTCAATCGGAGTGTTTGGATCTGTTTGCGACCATCGGTGCAATCCGCAGGGAGAGTGACGAGGAGATCACAAATCGATTCCTACGCGCATACGCAGAGAATGCTGATCTCGCTATGAAAACGCTGTTTTTCGCAAGAGATATCCGCGGCGGTATCGGAGAACGCCGCGTCTTCCGTACCATCCTCAAGTGGCTTGCGCACAATGAGCCTCAGTCTGTGGAAAAGAACATCCCCTACATTGCAGAGTATGGACGCTATGACGATCTCCTTGCCCTGATGGGTACCAAATGCGAGCGGGAGGCTCTTGCGTATATCAAAAAGCAACTCGAAGCTGATTGCAAAGCGGTGGAGGCAGGTGAATCGGTATCCCTTTTGGCCAAGTGGCTCCCATCCGTCAATGCTTCCAACGATGACGCAATCCGGCACGCAAAGCATATCGCCCGCGCGCTGGGCATGAACGATGCACAGTATCGAAAAACCCTCAGCGCCCTACGAGCAAAGATCAGCATCATTGAAAATAACCTCCGCGAGAAAGACTATACCTTCGACTATGTCAAACAGCCTTCCAAAGCAATGCTCAAGTACCGGAAAGCATTCCTTCGTAATGACGGCGACCGCTACACGGCTTTTATGGACCGAGTTGCAGAAGGAGCTGAGCAGATTCATGCAGGCACTCTGACTCCTTACGAGATCATCACTCCGTTCTTCAAAAGGGACATTAGAACAGAAGAACGGAAAGCGATCGATGTCACCTGGAACGCTCAGGAAGATTTCACAGACGGCGAGAATGCGCTGGTCGTCATTGATGGCTCTGGCTCCATGTATGGAGGTCCAGATCCCATCCCCGCAACGGTCGCGCTCTCCCTGGGCATCTATTATGCCGAGCGAAATACGGGAGCATTTCATAACCACTTCATTACCTTCTCGGAAAATCCACGCTTGGTGGAGATCAAGGGTAAGGATATTTTTGAAAAGGTGCGGTACTGTCATCAGTTCAATGAAGTGGCCAACACGAATATCCAGCGGGTGTTTGAGCTCGTTTTGAAAGCTGCGGTGAAGAACCATGTTCTGCAGGAAGAGATGCCCGCAAAGATCTTTATCATTTCGGACATGGAGTTTGATTACTGCACTGAAGATTGCTCTCTGACGAACTTTGAGTATGCGCAGAAGCTCTTCTTGGAGCATGGATACCGGCTGCCCAATCTGGTGTTCTGGAATGTGGATAGCCGTAATCGGCAGCAGCCTGTCAGAGTCAACGATCAAGGTGTTGCGTTGGTATCCGGCTGCAATGCCCGTATCTTTTCCTTGCTGAAGTCTGGCATCCTGTCTCCCTACGCTGTGATGATGGATGTTCTTGGCTCGGAGCGGTACGCGGCAATCGTGGCATAAGAGTGCGCTGTAGGAGGTGATAGCAGATCAGCTATTGCCTCCTTTTTTGCAACCAAGAGAGCTGTTGCAATTAACGGGGCCTATCCGTAAAATAGGGAGTAAGACGAAAGGAAACTACTATGATTAAGATAGAAGGATTATATAATACCGCTTTCTGCTATACCCCTGCACTGGAGGATGCGGCTCGCGCCCAGATCCAGTCGGTCTGTGATCAAAAGGAATTTGCGGGCTGCAAGATCCGCATTATGCCTGATGTTCACGCAGGCAAGGGTTGCACGATTGGTACCACCATGACCATTCGGGACAAAATCGTTCCGGGCATGGTCGGCGTTGATATCGGCTGCGGCATGGAAACGGTGGAATTGTCCGAGCGTGAGATCGATTTCGAGCGTTTGGACACGCTGATTCGGAAGGAGATCCCCTACGGACGAGAGGTGAGAAACGAGATCCATGCGTTGAATGCGGAACTCGATCTGTCTCAGCTGCGTTGCGCAGATCAAGTCAACCTCAATCGTGCGATGCGAAGCATCGGCTCCCTTGGCGGTGGGAACCACTTCATCGAGGTGGATCGTGCGGAAGATGGGCGGCTGTTTCTGGTAGTCCACTCCGGCAGCCGGCACCTTGGGACTGAGGTTGCAAACTTCTATCAGGACGAGGGCCGCCGTGCTCTTTGGGGCGGCGCACATTATCAGATACAGGCTACGATCGATCAGATGAAGGCAGAGGGCCGATTCAAGGAGATCCAAAAGACGATCACGGCTCTCAAGCGCGAGCACGATTTGAGCATTCCCTGGGATCTTGCCTATGTGGAAGGCACGCTCTTCGATGACTACATTCACGACATGAAGCTGACGCAGAAATTTGCGGTACTCAACCGCAAAGCAATGGTGGATGTGATTTTGTCCGGTATGGGGCTTACTCCTGTCGATGAGTTCACCACGATTCACAACTATATCGATACGGACGCCATGATTCTGCGCAAGGGTTCCGTCTCCGCACGGAAGGGAGAAAAAATGCTCATTCCCATCAACATGCGGGATGGGAGCCTCATCTGTATCGGTAAGGGAAATGAGGAATGGAACTGCTCCGCTCCGCATGGCGCCGGTCGTCTCATGAGTCGTCATGCGGCGTTTCATGCTCTCTCTATGGAAGAGTTCCAGAAGGAGATGGAGGGCATCTATACGACCTGTGTGCTTCCTGAAACGCTGGATGAATCCCCCATGGCCTATAAGAGCATGGCTGAGATCATAGACCAGATCGAACCTACTGTTGAAATCGTTCAACGGATTCGCCCTGTCTACAATTTCAAGGCGTCCGACTAAAATAGAAAGGCGGTGTTGTACCGTGGAGGCATTGATTCACGAAAAACTACATGAGATTGAAAAGCGGGAGAACTGCCGTATCCTGCTGGCGGTGGAATCCGGCAGCAGGGCATGGGGCTTTGCCTCCACAGATAGTGATTACGATGTGCGGTTTATCTATGTCCGCGATAAAGAAAGCTATCTCAAGCTGAATCGTCCGCGTGATGTGATCGAACTGCCAATCAACGATGTCCTGGACATCAACGGCTGGGATGTAGAGGAGACGCTGAAGCTGCTCCACAAATCGAATCCAACTGTTTTCGAGTGGTTTTCCTCTCCCATTATCTACAAGACCACCCCATTCGCCGAACAGTTCAAACCCGTCATGCGGCATTATTTCTCTTCCAAAAGCGGTCTGTGGCATTACCTTCAGATGGCAAGTGGAAACTACCGTGATTACCTAAAGAGGGATATGGTCAAAGCAAAGAAGTACTTCTATGTTCTGCGGCCGATCCTGGCTTGCCGTTGGATTCTGGACAAGGGGGCGCCTCCACCAATGCGATTTGGGGAGTTAATGGACAGCCAGTTACCTGATTATCTGAAAGAAACGGTCAAAAGCTTGCTTGATCTCAAAATGAATTCTCCGGAAGTCAAAGAGATCCCCCGAATAGATATGCTCAACGAGTATTTGGATGAGAGCATTGACGAGGTAAAAGCCTTAGTTGAGCAATATCCTAAGGAGGTCATGAAAGACTGGGATGAGCTCAACCGTCTATTCCTTCGTGCATTGGAGATGTGAGCTATATGATGATTCTACCGCCACAAGTGAACACCGCGATTTCAATGCTCTATGCAGCTGGCTATGAGGCTTTCCTTGTCGGCGGTGCGGTGCGGGATTATGTGCGAGGCAACAGCCCTGCAAAGGACTGGGATATTACTATAAATGCTCTTTGCCGAGTCACTCGGCTGTGGGCCTGCGGTTTTTCTGAAATCGTCGCCAAAGGTTCAAATCGACCACATGATCCTCAGCGGCCCTGAGTACCTTGATTTTGGCATGCTGAACAGCCCAATTCTCAAGATTATGCCTCCAAAGCAGTACCAGACAGCCTCCCGAAAGACAATGCCTGCCTGGGCATTGCGCTTCATGGGACAAACAGAACAGGGAATGCAGACCATGCTCAGCCGCATCCCGGACCACATCAGTCTTGAGTCCATTCGGGCCACATGGGAGGCGGGGTTTTATCTCTATCGCACCGACTTCTCCGTACAGCCCGACGCAAAGGTTGCCTGCTGGTATGGAGAGAAGGAGGGACACATGAAAAAGGCCATTCAGAAGCTGCGGAAGGCTTATCCAAAGCTGACGGTGCGCTGTTTCTCAGACTTCGGCCACGGTGACATTATCAACCATCCTGAACTGCTTGTTGAAGAGATGATTCGGTTCATGAATTTGCTGTTTTAATTGAATAGTAGGTCAAACGAAACGTTTCGAAACGTTTCGTTACTATTGTCTCATGCCTGTCTGTGCGCCGTTAGGATTGACGCTTACCAAAGAACGAAGAGGGATACCCATTACTGGGTATCCCTCTTTTTCATTGGGCTGACAAGCTCATTATCATGACGTAGAAACTTGCACCTTTGTATTTTGCATTTGACCAGTTTCTTTAGTCAATGGACTCCCTTTGTGAGTCGGTCATACTTATTAAAGGCCTCTACGACCTGCTCGCCATCTTCAATATCTTTATCTTTTGCTTCCTACTACTACAATATCGCGGGCACGGATTGTTCCTTCTTTGACACCATAAATCCTGTGAAGGAACAATTGCTGAAAATGGGTGAACCCTTTGGCGGCGGAGATTTTGCCGGTTTTCTCAGATGGCTATGATAAAGGCGCTCATTAGGAAATCATGAAAGAGCTACGGCTACAGTTGACCGAGATGCTTACTGATGTCGGCCAATGCATAGTAACAGTCTTCAAAGGCGGGGAAAATTTCTTGATACATTTTAACATTTTTTTCGATTGGGAGAGTGATGGTTGGATTTTGCCTAAAATAGTAAACGTCCGAGTAATTGCTCAATTCGCCGAGCGCGACACCGCAGATTACAGCGCTGCCAATACAGCCGATAAGACTGGAGTGGTCAAAAGCCGTGATCTCAACTTCAAGTACATCAGATAGAATTTGCTGCCATGCCTGTGATGCGGCACTACCAACTAAGCACATACTGGAAAAAGGCTGTATCGTCGAAATCTGGTTTTTGATCTGCGCAAGCTGAAATGACACGCCCTCGAGAATGCTTCGGCACAGGTCGTACCTCGTATGTCGGGAATTGAGACCTATGAAACCGCCACCTGCGGAGCTGCTCCACCACGGAGCGCGCTCTCCGCGAAGATAAGGCATGAACAGGAGACCACGACTCCCGACAGGAGAGTTTTCGAGCTGTTCTTGAAGAAACAAGTCAAGGGAATCAGATTCCATATTACCCTGCTTGAGAAAAGTATTGCAAAACCAGTCGAGGCAAAGGCGACCGGCTAGGGTGGTTCCACCATTAACATATAGGCCGGGACTGAGATAAGATGCCTTAGTGATCGAGTGCATAGAATCAAACTCGCGACTGTCTGTGCATTGAGAGATCCACGAGCAGGATCCTAGATTGATATAGGCATCACCTGGAGAAAGTAGTCCGCACCCAACGGCGGGGGCACGCCCGTCGCCAACGCCCTGCACGACTGGTGTATTGATCGAAAGCCCTGTCTGTGAGGCGGCCCTTTCGGTCAATGTACCGATAATAGAGCCGGCACGAAGTACATCGGGAAGCTTCTCCTCGTCTATGTCAAATGCGGTGAGGATTGATTTTGACCAGCACCCACTATAGAGATCATACATCTGCGTAAAGCCAGCGCAAGTCTCGTCGGTACAGAGAATGCCGGTCAACATATAGCAGACGTAGTCCTTACAGGTAATGAACTTATAAGCTTTTTCGTAAATATCTGGGCGGTTTTGCTTTATCCAAAGTACCTTGGGAAGGGAAAATGAGTCACCGATACAAGTTCCGGTTATTTTATGGATCGTTTCATTTCCAAGTTGCCGCTCGATTTGCATAACCTGCCGTGATGAGCGTCGATCATCCCATGTAATGGAATCGCAGATCGGGTGCAGGTCTTTGTCAACAGGCAGGCACCCCATCATTTGCCCGCACATACTTACACCTACGACACTTTTGGCAGGAATATTAGCTAGGAGTATGCGGCAGTTTTGGCAAAAGGCACTCCACCACAAATCGGGCGACTGCCATGCCCAGCCTTCGTTGCTATTTTGTGGAGAGTAATGAACAACGTTGCTTTTGATAAGAGTGCCATTCACTGAAAAGAGTGCGGCTTTACAGGAGAACAGCCCGATATCTTGCGTCAGAATATACTTTTGCATACGTGTAAACAACCTCCATTTCTTAAAGCCTTAGAACAATATCATTATAATTATTTCATTTGTAATAAGTCAAGTTATAAATATATAAAAATCAATAACAGTGGGCGAAACAAAAACAGGAAAGAGGATGTGTGATTTTAGACAAGGCGCGGTGGACTTTTCGGCCGAGAGATGGTTAATTTGACATATTCAACAAAAAAATAGACCGATTTTGTGCACCGAAATTGGGAAAGACATCTTTACAAGACTTATTATAATGATTATAATAATGCCAATAAGAAGTTGGCTGCAGACGCTTCTTAAGCATAATGCTTATGCCTGGATGAAAACACGAATACTTCGCAAAACCTTTTTTCAATCCCATAAATAAAGAAGGAGGAGAAAATAGTGACCGTTTACGATCTATTAGTTGACTTTACTATTGCATCAGCACTTATTCTCGTTGGCCAATTTCTTCGCGCAAAAATCAAGTTTTTCCAAGAGTTTTTCATGCCAGCCAGCATGATCGCAGGCTTTTTGGGACTCTTCCTCGGAAAGCAGTTTCTCAATGTTCTCCCTTTTTCTGCAAGTGCAGGTTCCTATACGGGAGTGCTGATCATCATTATCTTTGGTGTTGTTGGACTTAACGGCTTTTCTGGATTTGGCGGCGGTATGGGTAAGCGACTTCTTGGCTTCACTATGTACCGCAATGTTATTTACTTTATGCAGTTTGCACTTGGTATCGCAGTCTGCTTAACTATTGTCAAAGCAATCGTGCCTGATATCAACCCTGCGTTTGGTATGCTCATGGCGTCCGGCTTTACCGGCGGACATGGTACGGCTGCCGCAGTCGGCAAAACGCTCGCGGATCTTGGCTGGGCGGAAGCTGGTGACCTTGGCATGACCTTTGCTACTGTTGGCATTCTGACAGGTATCTTTGGCGGCCTTGCATTTATTAAGATTGGCACGAAGCGCGGCTGGACAGCTTATATCAAGGATTTCAAATATATCTCAGGTGACATGAAAACCGGTATGGTTGCTAAAGAAAATCGCGGCTCCATGGGTGAGGAGACTACATCTTCGGTCAGCTTGGAGAGCCTTGCCTTCCATCTCTGCCTTGTGCTGCTGATCTCCGGCGGCGGTTATCTGGTCAATTCAAAGATTATCGCGGTCTACCTTGTCGCGGGAGCGCCGGATTTCACTGTAGCCTTTATTGTGGGCTTGATTTTCTTCTTGATCTTCAAGAACACGCCAGTCTACAACTATATAGATAAAGACGTTAACAGCCGAATTTCCGGTACAGCAACAGACTATCTGGTATTTTTCGGTGTTGCGATGATCAATGTTCAAGTTATTATCGACTATGCGGTTCCTCTGCTTATTGAGATCATTGTTGGCTTCATTTGCGTATTTTTGACAATGATCCCGCTCGGCTCCAGCATGAATAACAAGAGCTGGTTCGAGAGATCCATTTTCTGCTACGGCTATTCTACGGGCGTTTTTGCTATTGGCTTCGTGCTGCTTCGAATCGTCGATCCGGAAAACAAATCTCTTACGGTCGATGATATTGCCTTGTCCCCGTGGATCAGCTTTGCTGAGATCGTTGTTTGGTCTCTGGTGCCAGTGATGCTTATTAACGGCAAGGGCTGGACAGTCGTGGGGGGGGCAGCTGCGATTTGCATTGTATCTCTGCTCGTGTCGATCGTTTGCAAGGCGTGGTGGGGGAAGGTTCCTCTTGCCGGCCGCGGCGGCTACGGTTTGGACGAGTAATGTGGCCTCTCTAAACCACTTGGAGAGGCGGCAATGGTTCGATTGCCGCCTCCAGGGATAGAGAAACAAAGAGCTTTGCACAATACAGTTCCATACAGGTCTATTCAGCGGAAGCTGTTGGATAAATTATGATAATGAAAGGAAAATGACTATGAGCTATCCGAAAGTTGACTTCTTATACCTTGATGAACCCTCAATGCTTAAGGCTGGCGTTTGTGATATGCCTGCTTGCATGGATGTTGTAGAGGAGTGCTATCATCTGCTCGGGCAGGGCGACTATGTCATGGGCGGCAAAAATCATGACTCGCACGGTGTTAAGATCGTGTTCCCCAAAACATCCCCGTTCCCCAATATGCCGATTGAGGGTCCTGACCGCCGCTTCATGGCGATGGTAGCCTATGTTGGCGGACGCTTTAACGTTGCTGGTGAGAAATGGTATGGCTCCAATATTGCGAACAAGGCGAAGGGCCTTCCGCGTTCCATCCTGATGGTTATGCTCAACGACCCCGATACCGGTGCACCGCTTGCCCTCATGTCTGGCAACCAGATCAGTGGTATGCGTACGGGCGCGGTTCCGGGCGTCGGCGCACGCTATCTTGCCCGTAAGGATGCAAAGGTTTGCGGTTTGATTGGTTCCGGCCCGATCAATCGTAGCTGCTTCATGTCCCTTGTAGAAGCGTGCAAGGAGCTTGATGAGGTCAAGATTTTTGACGTGTTTCCCGAGAATGCCGAAAAGCTTGCCAAGTGGATACTTGAAACCTATCCACAGATCAAAAAGGCGTATGCAGTTGCTACCTGCGAGGAATGCGTCCGCGGCTCGGATGTTGTTAACTCGGCAACCTCCGGAAAATCTCTACCGTATATTAACGGCGAGTGGATTAAGAAGGGAGCCTATGTATCACTTCCTGCTGGGATCGTAATGGATCAAGAGTATGTTCTCCGCGACGATATTCTGCGTGTTGTCGATAATTGGGGAATGTACGAGGCGTGGTCTGAGGAATTGACCTATCCGTGGCATGATTCTATCGAGTTGATCGGCGCTTATTATCTCGACTGGATCAAGGAGGGAACTATGAAGCGCGATCAGCTGTGCAATTTGGGTGAGATTGTCAATGGACATCGCCCGGGGCGCACCAGCGACGACCAGATTGTTATCTTCGGCCAGGGCGGTCTGCCTATCTATGATGTTGCATGGGGCAAGCAGTGTTATGACAAGGCTGTTGAAATGGGCCTTGGTGTTAAACTGAACCTCTGGGACGAGCCTTATATGCACTGATTCGGCATCGAGTGGGTCAATGTTTGATCTGCGATAAGGGGGAAGGGGGCTGCGATAAGCAGCCCCCTTCTTCGGTGGAGAAAAAGTCTATATGAGAAAAGAAATACTCTGTATAGTTGCAACATTGTGCGTCTTCTTTGGAAATGACACAGCGTCAGTGCGTCAAAACAATAGAAACTGAAAGAGCTTCACATCGGATTCCAATTTTTGTAGACAAGCTGGTTTATCCCGCGCTGTACCGTGTCCGCGCTATTTCTGTCGTGCTCGATATGCAGTCCATTGTCGAATGCAGATGGTGACCGGACCTTCAAGACGGATAGCGCATAAGGCTCAAGCAGCTCATAAATTTCAAAGCCTCTGCCGCCGATATAGACGGTTTGGGGATCAAACAGGTTGATAAGAATAGACAACAGCTCACCAAGTTTCTTTCCCCGATCTTCTAACAGCCTAGTGCGCTCATCTTCCGAAAGCTGTGGAGTCCAAAATATATCCATGCCGCGTTGTGCGAGATCATTTTCAATGCAGCCATGCGCCCCGCAGCGGGGACAAACGTTATCAGGGGCTCCAATCGGGATATGGGCGATATCCGCGGCGTTCCCATTTCTGCCGCGCAACAGGTTTCCCTCGCAAATAACGCCTACGCTGAGGATAGTCGAGGAATGAAGATAGAGGATATTTTCGGAATCATGACCTGCCTGGCTTACTGAAACAACGCAAAGATTTGCTTGGCTTTCTGTGTAGCAAGGCAACCCCGTACGCTGTCGGATTAGTTCTTCCAATGAGGTATTATCAAAATTAGAATGAAGACCATTGGTGAGCTGCCTGTTTTTATGCCCCTGCCCACCGGAAACGGAAAGCCCTACACCAACAAACTCAATACCGCTAAACCCCTGAGAATGGGCCAGATCTTCATAGACCTGCTGGATATAATTGGATAGAGACATAGCATCGTCATCTGCTGTAAGTGGAAGCTCTGTTTGGAACAAAAGCTTGTTTGCAAAATCCAGTGCGGATATTCTTAAAATATCCTCCTGCGGCCGCTCTACACAAAGAGAACAATACCCACCACTGTTAAAATGAAATTTGTCGGGGGTACGTCCGACAGTGGTATCACCACTCTTGGTTTCGTAGAGAATATGGAGATCTTCTAAAGCGTTACATACATTTGAAACGGTTGAGAAGCTTAGACCGGTATCAGAGGCTATCTCACGCTTTACCATTCCTGAGGAAAAACGGAGCACATCAAGAATTTTTCGAACATTTGCTCCTTTTATATCGGTTATATCCATAGGAATCCCCCCCTGCGGCAACGATTGGTCAGATCAAATGTAATATTTATGATAATAGCAGGATTTTTACTATCCTGCAAGGAAAGATTTTTGCTTTGAGTATTTTGGGTAAACAATTCTTGAGGAATTTAGGTGGAGTACAGTGGATTTGAATCAAATTATTATCAACCTTATGGTCGTATTCATGGTTGTCGCTGTTTTGGATAAGTGCATCGGATCACAGTTCAGCCTTGGAAATAAGCTGGATGAGGCCCTCGATACGATCGGGCCAATGTGTATACCAATGGTGGGGATGTTTTTGCTTGCTCCTGTGATTGGTGAGTTGCTCAGTCCTGTCGTGGGTCCTCTTTTTACTGCGATGAAGGCCGATCCAGCGATGTTTGCCGGTACAGTTCTCGCCTGTGATATGGGCGGTTATTCGCTTGCGCTGAATATGGCACAGGATCCGCAGGCAGGGCAACTCGCGGGCTGCATTCTCAGTTGCTCACTTGGCGGCGTTATTTCATTTACGATTCCTGTAGGAATCACCATGGTAAAAAAGGAGAACCTCCCTCCTTTTGCCATCGGTGTGCTTCTTGGAATTGTCACTGTTCCCATCGGCCTGCTCGCGGGTGGACTAGTCATGGGCTGCTCGTTAGCGATGCTACTGCACAATGCACTCCCCGTACTTTTGATTTCGCTTATCATCGCCGTCGGCCTGTGGCGGGCACAAAAGCAGACAATCTTCGTGTTCAATGTTTTTGGCAGGGCACTTACGGCGATAGCGGCAATAGGTTTTGCAATCGGCATTATTCAGGAGCTTACACCGGTTGTGATTCTTCCAGAAATTGCGTCAGTCCTTGATGGCATTCGCGTGGTTGGCAGTGTTGCGATTGTTTTATGCGGGGCGTATCCGATGCTTGAGATAGTTAACCGTGTTTTCGGAAAGAGCATAAAAAGGGTGGGCAGCCTAATGGGAATTGATCAAGTTGCGACCCAAGGCATCATAGGAGGCTTTGCCAATATTATGCCAATACTTGGTTCGTGCAATCAAATGTCACCGGCGGGCATTACGGTAGCATCGGCATTTGCAGTAAGTGCCTCCTGCGCCTTCGGAGATCATTTGGGGTTTATTGCCAGCGTGGACAAGACCATGCTTATGCCGATGATTGTTTCCAAGTTGGTGGGCGGCGGTGCGGCGGTGCTTTTGGCGATCCATGTTAACAAGAAGAAAAGCTGAATCCTGAAAAGAGATGGTGCAGCGGAAGGAGAAAGCTTGCCTTGATAATGAAGAATCTGCCAAAGCACAATGCCTCGATAATACATTGGGAAATCATTCAACACGTCTTTGTACAGATGGATCATCTCATGTCTGTCCAGCCGCTGCCTGCTTTTACGCTTACTTTGTTTCGCTCAGAGTTGGTGCATTTCACAGGACCCGAAGCAGATATCGGTACGGATCTAAGGTGTTCTCCTTCGCCGTTTCATTTTGCTTGTAGATTGCAGCGCTGGCCCGCACGCCTCCGAGTGGATTGGCAAGCAGTCGTTTTTTTCCGCCCAACACAAGTAGCTTCAGGCTGTTGTACTTCTTGTTGATGAGATTGTTCAGGCAGGTGTCTCTTTTTACGACCGTGCTTCCGTGCCGCCTATTGAAAATTTTTGCGGGTACCCGCATTTTTCTTCAATAGAATAGCCGCAGTAAAAACGAGAGCAACCCCAAAGCCACTCTCGTTTCTGCCTTTTTCTTATTCATCTGTGTCGAAGTTCGTCACCAACTCCAGTTCCGCAAACTACTCGTCGGTGATACCGCCCAGCTTGCACAGGGCGCTGCCGGTCAGCTCCCGCAGTTCGGCTTCATCAGGGGACTATCTCTTCCCAATCATAGGTATAGCTTTTCGCATGCTGTTGTCTGCCTTCAACAATGCAGGGTGGTGCGGCGAAAGCCAAAAGGGCTTTCGCTGCACCACCCTGATGAGAGAGGTATAGGATCAATGCTGTTATTTTCAGAAGCGACACTCGGCGGCAAAGGCGTGCCCTTCGAGCCCTTCGCCGTGCGCCATCCTGTTAACAAGGGGAGCGATGAGGTGGGAAGCCTCATCCGTCATGCTCTGGTGCGTGCAGGTCTTGAGGAAGGTTCCAACATAGACGCCGCCCGTGTAGCGCGCGGCCTTTACGGTCGGCAGAGTATGGTTCGTCCCGGAGGCGTAGTCGCCAAAGACCTCCGCTGTGTTTCCACCGATAAAGAGTGAGCCGTAGTTATACAGTCGTTCAATGACACGTTCATTGTCTGCCAGATTGATCTCAAGGTGCTCTGGGGCATAGCGGTTAGCCATGTCAATAGCCTCATCCAGACTGTCGAGCAGGATGACCTCACCGAAGGTGTCCCAAGACTGGCGGGCGATCTGTGCCGTCGGCAACCAGGAGAGCTCATCCTCCACCGCACGGATAACCGCGTTTGCGGAGGCCTCATTTGTTGAGAGAAGAATAGCCTTCGCGTTGGGATCATGCTCACATTGAGCGAGAAGATCAGCTGCGAGTGTCTTCGGGTCGGCGTTCTCGTCGGCGATGACCAGTACTTCGCTGGGACCGGCAACAAAGTCGATGCCAACCTGTCCGTAGCACTGGCGCTTGGCCTCAGCGACATACTGGTTGCCGGGACCGACAATCACGTCGACCGGAAGAATGCTCTCGGTACCATAGGAGAACGCTGCAATGGCCTGCACGCCGCCGAGAGCGTAGATTTCATCCGCGCCGGCGAGATCCATGGCGACAAGTGTTTTGTCGTTGATCGTTCCGGTGCCGTGCGCGACCGGCGAACAAGTCACGATACGCTTGACTCCCGCAACCTTGGCAGGAGTGATGAGCATCATGGCCGAGGAGTAGAGCGGGAAGCGCCCGCCAGGGACATAGCAGCAGCAAGACTGCACGGGGATGACGCGATGGCCGAGTAAGATGCCGGGGCGCGGCTGGAATTCGGGCAGGTCATGGATGGTCGCTCGCTGTGCCTCGGCGAACGTGCGGATGTTGGCGAGCGCAGACTTCATATCGTTGAGTTCCTGTTCGCTTACGTGGGAATAGGCATCGTCGATCTCCTCGCGACTCACGCGGAATACAGGACGGGCAAAACCGTCGAACTTTTCGCTGTAGGAACGAAGTGCCGCATCACCGTTGGCGACGACGTCTTCAATGATTTCGGAAACGGTTTTGCGCAGTGCGCTGAGGTCTTCCTTCGTGCGTTCTTTACCGGTTTTGATATGTTTCATAATATATGCTCCTTTTACGATTTGCAGGTTTGTTAGCGGTGGTCAGAAGATGAGGGGAATGACGTACAGCAGAACCGCGATAATACAGAATGCGGCTACGATGCTCTTCCACAGGAGGTATTCCTTGTCCATTTTTGCACGTTCCTCCGGGGAGGGAGGCGCTTCATCGGTAATGGAGTCGTTAATGTTCAGGATGTTGCTGTCACCATATTTAGCGTGGCAGATGTAGTAGACCACAAGGCCGACCACGCACCAGATGATACCGGAGACAATGGCATAGCGGTCAAGCTGGAAGAGCATGATCGCGTAGATGAGGATGCTGACAGGCACGCCGACTTCAATGAGCGGTGCCTTGTACGGACGGCCCAGCTCGGGGTGACGCTTACGTAGACCAAGCGCGGCGGCGATACCGATGATGTAGTAGAAAAGGTCGGCAAACAGGCTGACCGAGGCGACAAATGTGATCGGATAGAACACGAGAACGAGCGAGAGCGCGCCGAGGAACAGAATGGACACCCACGGCGTCTGATAACGGGGGTGAAGTCTGGCGAAGACCTTGGGCATTGAACCCTCGCGCGCCATAGCGAAGAGGTAGCGCGGCGGGACGGCGATGCTGGAGTTCAGCGTAGAGAAGTCGCCGCCGAAAGCGATACCCGCAGCGAGAAATGCCATCGGTAGACCGAGAATGCCGGCCATAGCCATGCCGTCGGCGAATGGCGCGGAGGCATCCGCCAGCTCACCGAGATGCTCAGGCGGGACAATGCCGACGAGGAACCACTGGAAGATGGCGTTGACTGCGAAAACAATGAAGGGGGAGAGCTTCAATGCGCGCGGCAGGTTGATGCGCGGGTGCTTGATCTCTTCACCTAGTGCGCAGCAGGTCTCAAAACCTGCGAAGCACCACCAGATCATGGCGACCATGCCGATAAAGCTCCAGCCGGAGAGACCGTTCATACTCTCAGGCAACACCATATAAGAGGGAAGGTGAATGTTGGGGATCATCATCAGAGCCCAGATAATGGCAACGCCCCAGAAGAAGAACATGAAGCCGTTTTGGAGGCGGCCCGTCATTTCTGTGCCGTGGATGTTCGTGACGATGAAAAGGACGATAGGGATGGCCGCGAGCAGCACATCGCTGATCGGGAGTTCCACGCCGAACGCCCTGAACAGCGTTTTGAAGTAGAAAGAAAATGCCAGAGCCTCACCGGAGGTGACGGCGACGAGCGATGCGATGAAGTTCCAGCCTGCCAGCATACCTGCGGCCTTTCCGAGTCCGAGCTGCGCGTATTTGTACGTGCCGCCTGCGAACGGGAGGGCTGCGCTCATCTCCGCATAAAGGTGAGAGGGATATACGCTGATGACCATGGCCATAAAGGTTGCGAGGATGACGGCGGAACCCATAGAGCCGACGATCTGCGCGCCGGTTGTGAACAGGCCGACGCCGACAACAGTGCCGACCGTAATGGTAACGGCTTCGCGCATACCAAGCGTGCGTTTCAGCGTTTCATTTTGGGGTGTGCTCATAAAGATATCCTCCTTGCAATCAAATTTTCTTTGTGCGGTGACCGGTCTTAAGCATCCTGCACTTAGGTTGTTTACAGAATAAACGGTCAAGTATGCTCCATGTCAATCTACTGTTTTTGCCAAATCAGCAAAAAGTGTTGAGCACACTCCAATTTTTTGCTATACTAAGAAAAATTGCGGAAAGTGGGGGAAGCCGATTCACGGCAAGGACATGAAGATTGGACAAGTGGCACAGCGCTACGGTATTTCAAGGGACAACCTTTATTACTACATCAACTATGGTTTGCTCGTCCCGCCGCGGATGGACAAGCAGTATGTGTTTGACGACGAGACACTGAGCGATCTTGAGCGCATCCTTGAACTGAAGGAGCTCGGCTTTACGCTCGCGGAAATCCATCATATCCTTTCACTCTTTCGCATTTCTGACATGGAGAAGACCGGCTTTCGGGAGGAATTGCGCCTCATCTATGCCGAGCGGCGCCGCGGCTGTCAAGAGGAGATCGCACATCTTGAGAAAATATCCGGCGTTCTGTCACAAAAGATTGAGAAGCTCTCCACCGTGGACACGTCGGAGTATCGGCGGACAGGGCTGCCATTGAGCATGCTCGGCCTTATCCAGTGCCCGCATTGCAAAAAGCCGCTGGCCATCAGCAATGTGACGATGGATACTGAGTATATTTTCGAAGCGGACATGGATTGCCAGTGCGGGTATCACGCAGATGTGCGCGATGGTATCCTGCTCACACCGAACCGCTATGAGGGAAATGACGATACACCGGATGTCCATCGCCTGATGTATAAGGATTTGCCCGCTGGGATGATCAGCCTTTTTCAGAGCGCGTACAATTTCATGAAGCGGCAGCTTGACGGGGTCAGCCTGAACGGAAAGGTCGTGATGGAGAGCTACATCAACGCATGGTTCTTTCTGTATACGCATCAGGGCATCTTCGACCCCAACGGGCGCTATATCATCGTCGATAAATACCCGGAGACGCTGGCAATGTATAAGGCACTGATGGAACGAGAGAATCACCACCTGCCAATTCTCTACATCGCTGACAGCACGTTGAATCTACCGCTGTGTCCCGGTTGCGTCGACGTCAATATCGACTTCTTTGCGACAAACGAGCACAATTTCTACCGCAGGAGCTTTTTCTATGAGAAGCTGGCACCGCTGCTCAAGCTGGGCGCACGGATAATTGGGACTTATTTTTACTTTGAAAACGGCTGGCGATCCATGCAGAAGCTGCTGAGTCAGTATCCCAAGTGCAGTGACAACAACTTCTCACTGCAGTATTTTCTGAAAATGGCGGCGGAAACAGGTATCGTCATCGACAAAAAGGAGGTCTGTGGGCCAAGCATAGACTCTGGGAACAACATTGGCTTCAGCTTCCATCAAAAGGGAGAAAAGCTCTTTTTGCTTCCCTACACTGCTCACCGTGCGCTGCCGGGGAGGATGGGCTGAGAACGAGCACACCGCGGTACTCGGCGTAACTGTAAGACTTGACACGTATAAAAGACCGCCATCTCGGTGAGCAGTAGCTCCTTAAGATGGCGGCCTTTTACGTGTCTGGATTTTACGCTAACTATAATAAAAGCAAGTGGGGATCTCAAAGAAGAGAATACCCACTTGCTTTTTTGCGTACTCCAAGATGGGGTACGCGTTGCAGCTATGAAGAAATGACAACAGATTGTAAGCTGCCAGCTCCCAGTCAATTTGGCCGATCTCAGTCTGCTCACCTATCGGACTGACGTTTGCACCGTCATCCTTTGGAAGAGGGGAGACTTTCATAGAATCTTCTCAGCTCATCCAGACTACTTGTCCGATTTTTTATGGGCAGCGAATCCCATGTGATATCATGATAGCGTTCAGGCGGATTATCCCGAAGCCTTCGGTCGATGATGCAGACAATACCGGTATCAGTGAAATTGCGGATTAACCGTCCGATGCCCTGCTTGAGCTTGATAATCATTTCAGGGACGCGGACATCCATCAAAGCATCTTTGGCAATGGAACACTTATACTCAATAATCGGATCAGGAACAGGGAAGGGGAGCCGGAAAATGACGACGTTAGAAAGGCTTTTTCCTTCAATACTGATACCTTCCCAATATGCGCCTGTTCCCAGGAGCACAGAGTTCGTATCTTCCTTAAACTCATTCAGAACCTTGTCCTGCGATGATCCCGGCTGCTGAATTAAAACCTTGTACGGAAGACTTTTTTGTGCTGAGAATGGAATATACCTCTTCCATATCAGCCTTTGCTGTGAACAGCACAAGTGCTTTCCCGTTGGAAATGCTCAAAACCTCAAGAAGCCGTTCTACGCCCTGTTCAATGAAAGCTTCATGTTCTCTGGTCGGGTGGGGGAGATCATCACAGTAGTAGATCATGGCGTGTTCGTTATATGGATATGGGGAAGGTTTTGGCTCGGATAAACAGCCACGCTCTCTGGTCGGAAAGCCGGTATTGCTGATAAAGTAAGAGTACTGCTCTTCCAAAGTCCCGCTTGTTGCGTTTGTCAGAGTTGCAGATGTCAGGATTGTTCGCTTATCTCCATTGAAGTAGAGGCGTCTCACAATCTCCCTTGTATTCTTCGGGCAATAGACGAGTTCCGTATTACTACCGTGCTGCTCTATCCAGATCAGCATATCGTCAATCTGGCTGAGTAACTCCGAAAGAGAGTCAGTGACGGCATCTAGATCATCAGAGCCAGCTGCAGAGCGGGAGCTTTTGAAATCCATACTGGCGTAAATCTGAACGCTGGACGAAAGGTTGTGTATGGCGGAGTTCATCTTTTTGAGCAGTTCAATCGAGCTGCTGCTCTGGTCAAAGAAAAAGCGGTCAGCATAACGTATATCCTGATCAGCCTCGTTGATTTGCTTTTGAACCTGTGCCTTCAGACAGTTATAAAATGCGATAATAGAGTTTTCAGCTTCCCGCTTCTCACCGAATACGTTGCTTTGGTCGGAGAATCGCAGTTCACGGAATGCACGGTTGATTAGTCCAAAGAGCATACCCTGCCCTAAACGTTCCGTTGTGGCACTCCGTACTTTATCATCCAGGTTATGCGCTTCATCCACGACAAGTAGATCAGCGTCAGAGTTAATTAATCCCCCCTGACCGCGTCTGAGCTTCATTAGATGCTGAGTAAGAAAATCCTGATTGCACAGAACAACACCATACGTGTATCTTAACGCAACGCGGATATTGTAATACTTGCATTTGTTATCGCAGGAACTGCAATTTTTCATGCTGAACCGCTGCACGTTTACCTTGTCCCATACGCATTGAGGCAAGCCCTCCGGGAAATCCTTGCGTTCCTCATGGCCATTACTTAGTCCCTCTTTGAGGATATCCGGCACGGCTGCTTGTGAATCACATATGAATTCATTTGCGCGCTTATTGCAGAGGTAATGACTCTGTCCTTTTGCAAGGATGACATCTTTGTTCAGCCCGAGAAGAGGCATTAGCATGCGGACATCACGCCAGAGCTGCTCCTGGAGCGCGATGGTCGAGGTTGCAATGATAACTGGTTTGTGCATACGTTCGCTGTAGAGTAATACCGGTACAAGATATCCGAAGGACTTGCCGATACCCACGCCAGCTTCAATCGCAAAGTGCTGGTCGTTTATGAGGGCATCCACAATTTCAAAGGACATATCCTGATGCCCTTCACGCATTTCAAATCCGTACTGTGGGGCTTCATCCTAAAAGAATACGCTAGCTTGTTCACTCAAGGTGTAGAGGTCTGATTTCCGTTGCTTTTTTTGCCGCCCTGCCGTATTGAGTACAAAATTGAACCAGTTATCCATCCACGTTCCTCCTGGAGTATAAAATAAGGCAAACTGCTGTTTAGTTCAATGCTGACAATTCAGCTCTCTCCAATGGTCAGTGTTATTGAGCGCCCAACTTTCTCTCCGCAGCTCATTTACGGCCCAGAGCTATTTTTTTTGCTCGTTCCTGTCGCTCACATTCTTCCACCTTGGCTTTCAGTTCGAGGAATGCATTCTGAAACTCAGGACTTTCCCGTACTTCACGGGGGACCTCGACCAGTTTGAGATTTTTCTTTTCAAACTGCGGCAGAAGACTTTCGGGAATAAGGTTCTTGTCGAACACCAACACAGTATCACACGGATTGCTTTCCCTATAAAGAATGATATTAAGATTGTCCCTGCGAAAATCAAAGGTTGGGATACTGTCGATCTGCGTTTCTACCACCGTATAACGCTGCTTCTTGACATACCACATCAGTCCTGCAGTCTGCAATTCCAGAGTGTACGGGTCTGTGTTTTCGATACAGCAAATATACTCGATCACTTTCATAGCATATCCTCCATTTCAAGATTCCTTTTATAGTGTTTTTTCCAGTTATCTGATTAAGATAACCCAACCGAATAATCTTTTGTCCTACACCAGTCCAATATCCGTTTGAACTCTTCTTTGCTTATTATTGTACCATACTCATCGCGAATCGTAAACTCCGGGTGTGACTGGAGCCAACGCATGACTGAGTCAAGGTCATGGAAGCCATTCTCAGTGCGCCATGAAAAATGGCCCGCTCTTGCCGTTCCAATCACAATGGCTGTCCCTTCTGGGTCCTCAACAGCGAATAGCGCATGGTCAGAAAGCTTGTCTATGAGAGCCTCTTTGGCCTCCTGCAAGTCGGCGGATACAGGGATCTCACGCATCATTTGGAGACATTCTGTTTGGATTCCTGAAACCTTTTTCTGAAATTCGGCGACTTCTTCGGTGATCCGCATATTAACAACAGAGTATTGTGTGCTCACGGCTCATCCTCCTGAACTTCTTCCGGCGCGGCATACTCCACTAGATAGTCATAGAGCGCACCGGGTTCTGTCAAGTCCACGCGGATTTCTTTACCGTCCTCATCATTCCACCAGATCGTGTATCCAGCATCCGGTGCTTCATATAGCCACCAGCCGATGTAATCATATTGATCTTGCATTGTGTACTTCAGCAGCTCCCGGAGCGCGATCAAGTATTGATTCTCCGAATCAAACACAGGGAACCCATCGCAGATCTTTGAGAGGGCGGTATTAAACTCGTCAATCCGAGCTTCTTGCTTTTGGATCTTCTCTATCGTGCTGAGAAATAGCTCTTTCGGTAACATAGGCATTATTCCTTTCTCGCGTCCTGTGCGGAGAGAATTTCCTTGAGTGTTCTTGGCTCGTAATTCATATATGGCATCATGCAGCCGACATTGATGGCGCGAATAGGCTTTCCTCCCTGAACATCCAGTTTCTTATTCTCGTTGAGCTCTTTGATGCATTTCTGGAAGAATGCCTCTTCCACAGTATTGTGAGTATGGGCATAGAGAAGGATCGATCCACGATGCTGCCCATTCCACATCAAAATGGGATAGTGCATCAAGCAGAGCTTATACGATCGCCCGTCGAAACTTTCGCTGATCTCGCGATAATCGGTGATGTCTGCGAAAAGCTTCTGATACCGATAATCAGACAGATCATCATGATTCCCTCGAAAGAGGATCTTCCTCCCCTTGAGCTGTGCGACCAATGCGATGAGTGCTTCATTTCTTCCCCGCATGGCCATATCCCCAAGGATATAAACGGTATCTCCGTTGGTGATCTTAGCGTTCCAATGCTCGAGGATATACCGGTGCATTTCATCAACGGTGGCAAACGGTCTCCCATCATAGTTTACACCCTCACCCGTCTGGTTCCGGTTGAAGAGATGGAGGTCTCCAATGAAGTAGTTCATGTGATAGACCTCCTTATGAAATTCGGTAGATCACACGGACTTGCGAAGCCGCACGATCTCCATAGGACTGACCTGCCTCATAGGGAAGCGCTTCATTGAAGCATTCTACCTGATACCGCAGGCGATCTACCATCGATCGGATCTTCTCTGCATTATCAAAGACATCATTCCAACGATATAGGACATACTCGCTGCGAGCCGTATAGGGAAGCTCAAGCACCTCATGAACAGTTAAATAGTCACAGATGTCATCGATCTCATGGGACTCATATGCGGCAATCTGATTCCGCGTCACATAGTATTCGTTTTGGTATGGCGCCTTCAGGAGTTTCTCGAAATCCACAAGATTACCGGCAACATAGAATTGCTCCAGTCGAACGCTATCTTCACACTCTGCAGGGATACTGGATAGGAGGAGATTCTGTGTACTTTCCGCTAGATCATCAAAACCGATCCTCCATGCGCCATCGATCAGGCTTTCCAATTGGCCAACAAAGCTGCGGGAGAAGGTTGCAAGGTATTGATGCCGCAGCTTTCCGTCAAAATCCTTTGTATGTAGGTCGATGTTGTACCATTTGTCTTTATACTTGGCCTCGACCATAAAGTCGTAATATGTGCTCATGTAAAACCCTCTTATTTCTCCTCCTGAGCCTCATCCATCAGGCCCAGCGCCTCGACAATCTCGGCCTGTCGCTGCATCCGGCGGATCATTTCCTTCTCCGCAGAAAGGGAAATCTGATGCGGCAGCAGCGCATAGTCCTGAAACATGAAACGGATCTTGTCGATCTCCTTGTCCGTATGATAGTGACCGCAGTACCAGCGCTCGTAGTGCAACCTTGACTCGATTGTATCAAGCCATTGCTCAGTGCTCTTATCCACACTCGACTGGTCGATCATGGATAGGAATACTTCCGCCGGCTCGTATCTGAGCGGACAGGTGTGCGACAGCACAACATCTATCTTCCAATCACGCTCAGATAGCACACGCTCAACTTTCTCTTTGATCTCATCGGACGGTTGTTCGTCTTCAAACCAGTTATAACCTCTTGCCAATCGGTAGTATTTATCGACGCTATACGCACCGCCGATGACAATACAGGAATGGCCAAAGAAATCATAGATCTCTCCGTCAATGGCAAATACGAGGTTTGGATACTCGGGCTGAACCCATACCTTCCCACCGTGGTACTCTTTCACCTGATAGCCCAACTCTTCAGATGGGCGCATTTCATGGTTGCCGTGAATGCAGAAGAACGTGATTGGAATCTGTGCCAGCGCATCTTTGCCTCGTCTGTCTCTCCGATCCCCATAGTAGTTCAATCCGACATCCCCTAAGATAATGAAGGTGCTTTCGGATTGAACTTGCTGCCTCTCACAGAAAGAGATGATCCGCTCAAACCGACCGTGCGTATCGCCTGTCAGGTAGATCTGGTTTTTTGGATGCAGCAGCTCACGCATATAAGCGTCCACTTCTCCCATGGAGTAAGAAGGCCCACCTTCCGCCTCTTGCAGCATAGCAATCAGCTCTTTCTCCGCTTCTTCTCGCGTCATCATTTTTCACTCCTTTGCAAGCTTCCGGGGATACACTCCCCAACGGTATTTACGGATAGAAGGAGTGGAAAACAACAATTATCCCATTTGAAGTTGTACTTCTTGGCTTGTCCCTTCGATCCGTTTCATGAGGGCATTATCATGTCGCATAATGTAATCGAATGTATCCTTCAGGGAAAGGAACAGACGGGGCTGCACATGATATTTCTTTGTGTTCTCCGGCTGAGAGATGAGATTAATGTGTTCCAGTCGGACTGGCCGTAAGTCCATATCAATTTTCCACTTGCCCACCATTGTCTGCATCTCGAAGTATCGATTGTCGTGGTGAAATGGTAGGCAGTGCTCCGTACAGAGTTGCACCAGGGTTTCGACGCCTTCTCCCACACGTTTTTTGTTTGTGATAGGGATCGAATAGACGACATCTTGCTTCGGGCTTGGCTTACAATGCCGGCATGGGCAGTACCCTGCGCGGACAGCATCCTGATAACGAGGAAAGCCGACCAGTTGGTTGAGGCCTGAGATTTGAGAGCAGTTCCTGCGGTGGAATGTGCGATACCCTTTACTTGCCCAGAATGCCAGCCCTGGCTGCGAGAGTGCCATAATGTTGCTTTTCTCAGCTTCGGAAAGGGAGCCCTTCTTGAATGCAGCTTCACGCTCCTGTTTAGCACGATTAAAGCGTCCGATGGCACTTTGTTCGTCCTTGCTCAAAGAACGCTCCTGAGGGGCGTGCGGCTTCTTTGGCAGAATCGGAAAAGCAATCGTCTTGCGCTCAATCGGCTCCGGATTGCAGTGCTTACAAGGGCGTCGTCCGCTTTTAAGGCAGGTGTCGTAGGAAACGGTTCCCTGAATATCATAGGCCAGTAGAACATGACTGCACTTTCTGGTGTGAAAGATTTTGGACTGCTTGGAGTAGACATAGTTATATTCAGAGCGAGCGATAGAGTCCTGATTGCGGTCCCACAGCGCATCTAAGAATTCATCCCTACAGCATCTACAAGGCTTGTACTTGCGGCGAATCGGAAGCTTGAATGTGAGGAATGCTGGGAGATAGCGATCATCCGGTAGTAGCTCACAGTCGGATTGATGAAGAAGCTTGGCCTGCGGATCATAGAGCAGCTTATACGCAGAAGAACCTTTCTGTGCCATTGCGTCTTTGCCCCATCTTTTCGGTGGCTCAAGTAAATACTTCTGCTCAAAGCCAATGTCCTGCGCAAGCAGTTGCATGGTTGCTACATCGTTGACGGAGCAGTGCGCTGGAGAAGGTGTGACGATATTGCGCGCCGCACAGATCTTATAAGGGCTACCAACAGACGCCTCCTGTCCTGCTAAGTAACCGTAAATGTAATCACAGAGCAACACGACGTGCTGAGTCATATCAGGAACACCGGATACCTTGGAGAACATATTGAACAGATCGCTTGCTTCCTGATGCCACCAGCATATCGTATCCTCTGGTTGCAGCCAAAGGCGGAAAGCGTCCAATCCAGCATAAAGGCTTTCTCCATCGAGGAACTGCTCCCTGCTCCAGCCGGAAAAAGCCATATGCCCCCATTGCTGCAAGGAGAAGTCTCTCGGGCGAAATAGCACGGAAAAAGTATCAACTGTATTCCATTGCGCATCTACACGGGCAGCGGCCAACTGTGTTGGCCAATGATTACCATGCTGATTCGAGATCCATTCCATATCAACGAACACATACATCTTCGACACCTCCGTTAGTTCTTTCTTCAAATTCTACTGTAATCATACAAAAAGAGGTGTCCGAAAGAACGGACACCTCGCTGCCTTCAGTATTTTACTCGATGCGAAAGACACACCAATCTATGGGATAAATCATTCCCGCAGATTGGTGTGTCTTTTCATGTCATTCATGTGAAGTCATTGAGAATCTATTGAATTGCCCCCTTGTATTGTGCTACTGCCGTTCAACTCCGCTATCTATCAATATGCTGCTGTTCCGTTTGGTCATAGGATTTCGTATATCCCAAGTGATATTCCAACAGCAAGGTGTGAGGAATCATGTCAAAGGCATTAACGCCATCAACAGCAGTAAGAACTTTGACCGCAGCACGATAACCGCAGTAGAAGCTGTGGCAGGCCGCCCAATGAACGCGCTGCTCCCACGCACACTCGATCGAGGTCAAATGCTCTCGTCGCTCTTCATCACCATCAATCTCGAGCTGCTCGATAAGCTTCTTGTTTTCGTCATGCATCTTCAAAAACAGAGTATGGCGCTGCATACCGGGCATCTCAAAGAGAGCCTGCATGAGATGCTTTTCAAATCCATCGACAACAAGATCTTGATTGGAAAAGTGCTGGACGAACCCAGAATACAGGCCGGCGTTGAAAGCATACCGGGATGCATACCGCAGTTTTGCCTCGTAATTGGTTTTGAACTGCCTTAGGATCTCGTTCTCGGACTGCTCCAATGTGGTGGTAAAATAGTCTTCAGCCGCTGTGTAGTCCTTTGCCTCTTCGGAAAAATCTGTTTGCGCCAGTACCTTGTATGTATCGAACAAATACTTTTGAAAAGCAGGGGCAAATGCGCGTTCTTTCATTTCCTCTAATGCGTTTTGTACTGTCATGTCTTCATCCCTCCGTACAGATTTGATACAATCGTATCAAGTGAGTACATATTACATGAGTGAAAGCGCGAAAACAGTCGGATTAAGGGAGAATGAAAAATAAAATTGCACCTGCCAGATCGACAGGTGCATTGCTCAAATGTGTTTTTTGATGATCGGGATCGAATTTAATGCCAACTCAACAATGGCATCTTCTTGCTCCTTCGTTAGTCCAGAGTTTTCAAGTTCCTTGCGAACTCTATGCTCCAGAGGAGAATCCGTCTTCCCAGCTAAGTAGTCGAGTGAAACGTCTAGAATATCCGAGATGCGCTCAATGAGCTGGAAACTTGGTGACCTGACTCCATTTTCTATGTGTCGAAGTGAGTCTACAGCAATACCAATCTTCTCAGCGAGCTGTTCACCAGTTAGGCGGCGGAACTGCCGTGCAGTCCGAATCCGGCTGCCCATGATTTGCAATCTCGTACTCATTTGATCTTCTCCTACCTATTCTGTACTTTCTCACAGTATAGAGGGATGGCAGAAAATCAGAAATGAGCATTATAGTATTTACCGTACTGAAATGGTACGAAAGCGAATGGCCTCCGGTACGAAACATACCGAAGGCCATTTTTCATTTGCCTGGATTTTAGAGAGGAGCCTGATAGTGAAAGGCATCCGTTTGACAACCTTTGCTTTCTTGTCATCCAGAAGATGACGGGCTTTTGCCAGAGAGCAGGGCATCAACGGATGCCCGAGCCGGCTGATAACATAGACCTTATCAGGCATGTCAATGCCCTCCTTCCGATAATCTTGATGCGGCTAATATAGGAGCCGCTCCTGTATGACCGGTAGAGCCAATCATGCAGGTCAGGTGTCCGTACCCAATGTTATCCTGAGGTTTTCTTACATACGACACCGCTCCTTAAGTCATGACTTTTTTCTGCTCACATTTTCGCGGCAAATCTCCAAGGCTGGGAGCGGCAATCCTAATCGTACAACCAGAGCAGCGCCGCGCCGATTTTCTCAAATTATGTGACGCCGTCACAGTAAAACCGCTTGTCACGCGGTATACTATACCCAAACAAAGGAAAGGAGCTGACAGATATGGCAGCTATGAATATGAATCAGGAGCAGTTTAAGCAGTTGATCCGGGGGGAAAAGCCCGTTTTGGTGGATTTCTGGGCGCCCTGGTGCGGCCATTGCCGGAGGATCGGCCCCGCGTATGAGAAGATTGGAGAAGAATATGCGGACAGCCTCGTTGTCGGCAAGATCAATATTGACGAGGAGCCGCGGCTGGCGGGGGCCGAGGGGATCGAGGTCATCCCAACTCTGGTGCTGTACCGAAACGGAAAGGCCGTGGATTCCGTCACCGCACTCGGCTCAAAGGCAGAGATCGACCGTTTCATTCAGGAAGCCTTGGCGAAATAACGGAGGGTTCAGATATGAACAACAACCATGTTTACGATATGCTCGTGGTGGGCGGCGGCCCGGGCGGCTACACCGCCGCCCTGTACGCGGCACGGGCGGGGCTGGACACCATCGTGCTGGAAAAACTGTCCGCCGGTGGGCAGATGGCCCTGACCGAGCAGATCGACAACTACCCCGGCTTCGAGGACGGGATCGACGGCTTCTCTCTGGCGGAGAAGATGCAAAAGCAGGCGGAGCGTTTTGGGGCACGCAGCGAATACGCAGAAGTCCTCCGCATGGATCTGACGGCGGTTCCCAAACTCGTGGAGACCAGCGAGGGGATCTTCCGGGGGAAAACCGTGGTGCTGGCCACCGGTGCGGACCCCAGAACGCTGGGCGTTGCCGGAGAGGCGGAGCTGGTGGGCCGGGGCGTGGCCTACTGCGCCGCCTGCGATGGGATGTTTTACAAGGGCAAAACGGTGGTCGTGGTGGGCGGCGGCAATTCCGCTGCGGCAGATGCCCTCCTTCTCAGCCGCGTGGCGAAAAAGGTGATCCTCGTCCACCGCAGAGACACCCTGCGGGCCACCAAGATCTATCACGAGCCGCTGGCACAGGCCGAAAACGTGGAATTCCGTTGGAACAGCGTCGTTTCCGCGCTGCTTTCCGGGGACAGGCTGACCGGCGTCCGCCTGCGGGACACCGTCACCGGTGAGGAAAGCGTGGTGGACTGCGACGGCGTATTTGTCAGCGTGGGCCGACAGCCCGCCACGGCGCTGGCGGTGGGTCAACTGGCGCTGGACGGCGGCGGCTATATCGTGGCCGGAGAGACCACGGAAACCAGTATTCCCGGCGTTTACGCCGTGGGCGACGTGCGGACGAAGCCCCTCCGTCAGGTGGTCACCGCCGTGGCGGACGGCGCGGTGGCAGTCCACATGGCGGAGAAATATATCGCGGAAAACCGATAAGGGAGATAGATTGAAAAAGCCAGGTTTAAGGTCAGGCCGGATACGACCGCAGTGGGGATGCCGACATATCTGCAAGGCAAACTGCCAGAGTGATGGCAGATAAGATAACCCATGTAAGATCGGGAGATATGTTGTCTCTCCATATCCAGTCCACGCAACAGTGAGCAACTGAACACAAAACACAGCCACAGATGTACTCTGCGGCTGTGCTTTTATGCGTTCTCAAGACTCCGGTCTCGCCCCACACCTCATCGTGACCTCAACCTGAGATGACGGTACTCTGCCCTTGGGACATAAAGCAGATGAGTAAGACCATCATCTGTACGAGAATAGCTGCAATAGCTGCGGTTTGTTGTAGCTTATTCCGCGCAGAGCTCCGCCACCAGAGCGTCCATCTGCGCTTCGCTGGTTTGGTTCAGTGCGCCACGCAGCGATACCTCCGTTTCACACAGTCGGAGTTCCTTCATCTTTTCCAACTCGGCGCGCATCAGCCGCGCGGCAGCAGGGGCCCATGAGCCGTTTTCCATGAGGCCGATCCGGCGGTTTCGGAATCCCTTTGTCTGTAAATGATCCAAAAAGGCCTTCATGGGCGGGAACAGTCCTCCGTCATAAGTGGAGCAGGCCAACACCAGTTTCCCACAGTAGAATGCGCTGGTCACGGCATAGGAAAGGTCTGTTGCCGTCAGATCGCACATGGTGACTCGTACACCTTTTCCCTCCAGTTTGCTCTTGAGGGCCTCCGATGCATATGCGGTATTTCCATGGATGGATGCGTGAGCGATCAGGATGCCCTCCGGTTCTTCCGGTTTCCATTGTGACCAGAGATCATAGAGCCGCAGATACTCCCCCAAGTCTTCTGTGAGCATGGGGCCATGGAGCGGGCAGATCGTTTTGATCTCCAGCGCGGAGATTTTTTTCAGCAGCGCCTGCACCTGTGCGCCATACTTGCCGACGATGTTGTAATAATACCGCCGGGCCTGCGGCGCCCAGGGGGCACGGGCAGTCCGTTCCAGTGAACCGAAGCGGCCGAAGGCATCCGCCGAGAACAGGATCTTTTCCTCCTCTTCATACGCTGCCATCACCTCCGGCCAGTGTACCATCGGCGCCAGCAGGAAGCGCAGCCGGTGTGAGCCCAGAGAGATCGTGCTGCCCTCGCCAACCTCCAGCATACGCTCTTCCGACAATGCACCTGTGCCGAAGAACTGCTTGATCAGGGTAAATGTTTTCGCGTTTCCCACGATCTTCATCTCCGGGTACTTTTGTGCCAGCCGCATGAGGCTGCCGGAATGATCCGGCTCCATGTGTGTGACCACAAGATAGTCGGGGTTGCGCCCCTCCAACACCTGCGCTACATTGGAAAGCCATTCCTCCGCCGCCCGTGCGTCCACGCTGTCCATCACGGCGATCTTCTCATCCAGAATGACATAGGAGTTGTAGCTCACTCCCATAGGCTGGACGGGGTACTGGTTTTCAAAGAGTGCCAATGTGTTATCATCCACCCCTACATAGCGGATGGCATCTGTTACCGTTTGGATAGCCATATAAAAAATACCTCCTATTTTCCTTACTCAGACTCTGACTGATAGGTTTTTCTTTTCTAATGGAACATACGCTCAACCGCGGATCGACGGTCGCGCATTTTACCGTTGCCTTGCTTCCCCCAGAGTCGTTACATGTGGTACACCGCAGCGGAGCGAAGTCCTTCCGGCAGGCCGTCGGGCGCAGCAGGTGAAAGTTCCCAGCGTACCTGCCCCGCCCACTGGGAGGCGACGGCGGAGAAGTGGAGCATGACAATACCGAGATCCAATGCGGCATCCAAATTATCGGTGTAGGCATCCTCCTGCTGCACCAAATAGATGCTGTGATCCTGCACAAGGAAGCCATAGGGCTGACGGTTGAGATAGCTGGGGGAGAGCGAAGCGGCGTAGAAGGACTGCCAGAGCATATCGTCGTAGAAGTCCATCATCTCGTCAAGCCCAGACTTGTTGCTCCAGCTCCCCATGTGAACCAAATCATGCACGCCCTTTTTGGGCGCGTAGTACTGCTGCTCGGCCCGCACATCGATCTGAGACATACTTAGGATATTCAGCCGCAGCTTTTTTGCGGTCTTTTCCCCGTAGCCAAAGGCAACGATTGCCGCCACCTCTAACGGGGTGGTGAGAGAAAGTGCCTTTTTGATTTTGTCGCTGTCGGTGAAGGTCATCCAGCAGGTGTCAATGTCCAACTCAGTCAGCTTGAGGACGAGATCTTCCATCATGTAGCCATCTTCAGCTGGAACGAACGGGGACACAAGATGAAGATCGCCCGGGCCGACACCGAGATCGCCCGTTTGGAGCTGGATGAGGCGAAAGAAAAAGTAGAACTCCAGATCCACCAGAGCGAGTTTTACCTCAACTCCGCCCGCAAAAAGGCGGAGATGACCGCCTCCAACCTGGCCAAAGCCGTCGAAAACCTCCGTCAGGCTCAACTCTCCTTCCGCGAAGGGGTGGCCACGCTGACCAACGTTTTCGAGGCTCAAACCGCGTGGCTCTCGGCCAGCTCACAGCAGATCGACGCGCAGATCGACCTGACCATGGCACGGGTTTACCTGCTCAACGCCACCGGCCAACTGGTCCCCTCTACCCTTTGAACGACTTTTTGCAAAACGACATAAAAACAACCCCCAAACCTTTATAAAACCGCCCTGTGCGGAAAACCGACAAGACCAACGATAAACCAACCAGACGAACATGGAAGAAAACAAAGAAAAAACGAACGACAAGAGCATGGTAACGGGCTTTATCGTCACCATCGCTGCCATCGTGGTAGTCGCCCTGGTAGGCGTACTGTTCCTGCAACCCAAAGATCCGTACATCCAGGGACAGGCCGATGCCGATCAGGTTCGCATATCCAGCAAAGTACCGGGCCGGATAGAAAGCCTCCTGGTCGAGGAAGGGCAGACGGTTCGCCAGGGAGATACCCTAGGCCGTCTCTACATTCCAGACATCGAAGCCAAGAAAGCACAGGCCGCCGCCGCCCTTTCCGCGGCGCAGGCCCAGAGCAAAAAAGCCCAAAAGGGCGCCCGCAGCGAACAGATAACCGCCGCCTATCAAATATGGCAGAAAGCGGTTGCCGGACTGGAAATCGCCGAGAAATCCTATCGCCGGATGGAAAACCTCTTCGGGGAAGGCGTGGTAACCGCCCAGAAACGCGACGAAGCTCTGGCCAACTACAAAGCGATGCAGGCCAGCGAGCGAGCCGCCCGTTCGCAGTACGACATGGCGGTCAACGGCGCGGAACGGGAGGATCGCGAAGCGGCTGCCAAGGCAGGAAAGACGCTTTTTGATTACCTGCGCGACTGTACTCCTGA
>OODG01000097.1_pt1 | contig 53871 bp, 42 predicted proteins | sample 1671621 | NCBI WGS metagenome assembly OODG01 (sample SAMN06348175, study PRJEB24527) | human gut metagenome | biome: human gut; feature: ankylosing spondylitis patient; material: feces | host: Homo sapiens | place: China | collected 2015-10 | reverse complement strand
TCTCTTGTCTCTCCACTATGCTGAGAATCTTTTCAAGCAATTCCCGGTCGCATAGCTTCTCTACATTCGTTTCTTTAGCCATACTTAAAAACAATTATGGCCGATTGCCCTGATGCACACTCAGACCTTCAGCCTGGTTATACGATATGGTACGATTGTGCACATCGCACCAGAATCACGGCACGAATGTATGAAATAGCTGAGGACTAATAAGTTACAATAAATTATCCAATGTTAGGACAGGTGTTATGGAAAGTTATGATTCTGCCACAACTTTACATGTAACCTATTGATTACCAGCAATAAAAAAGAGAAAAATAAAATTGAAAAAATCGAAGATTGCCAGATGATGCAAAACAAAATGCATAACAAGCCAGAAACTAAGACTTGCCAAGAACGAAGATAATACTCTTAGTTTTTTGTCACTTCTGAAAAAACTTGTCGATTTCTCCGGCATTGTTAGGGACGGGCATATCCCTCCTGTTCTGCCGGGACTGTCCGATACCGGTTTGTTCAAATAGTGCGTTAAGTTCGACATCGGGGAAGAGTCCGTTGCCGAACTCCCAAAAAGTCTTCTGTTCGTATTTGGAATATTCAGGATAATCGCCGCAATATATTCGACCACACATATAGGCAAGAAGAGCCTTTGTCCCTTTCCAGCTATAATGGGACCCGACCTCTTCAATATATCCGGCTTCTATTGCTTTCGCAAAGATTGTACGGGCAAGTGAAGTATCAAGCCTTCCCGACAATACAACCCCTTTGGGGGAATCCGGACATTCTGACTGATTATCTATGGTTTGAACGGTTTGCTGGTTCTTTTCCCTAAGTTTGATGCGTAACTTTTCCGCTCCGTATGCAAATACACCCGATAAGACAAGGGCGGTGAAAATGCCTGTTATTACGACAGGATCAGGATGGTTGTTGTCCTTTACCGGATCAATTATCCCAAGACCTATAAGAAGCAAAGTCCCTATGAAAAAGACTATTGCAGCAGACCACATGATTATTCTATGGTATCGTTTGAATAGGATAGAAAATAACAATACCAGAACAAATGCACACACCAACAATAGGAATACCTGCGTAATAGTCATCTCAAATCAATTTAGGTGTAAAATTAATGAATGTTTTCAATAGCCATCTACATTCATGAGACAATTTCCAGAGATGCAAAATCCTCTTTCAGACGTGCCACTTCCGCCGACAGCGTTTCGGGCAGGAATTTGGCATATACCTTTTCGGTGACATCCGTACTTCCATGGCCGAGCAAACGACTGACAACCGACATGGAAAGTCCCTTGTTCAGTGCAAAGACCGCAAACGAATGCCGGGCCACATGCATTGAGAGGGTAAACGGAAGCCCTATCTGTTCTCCGACAACCGCCAGCGACTGATTGATACATTTCGTTGCATTGTTACGGGCTTTGTACAGAGCCTCTGCATCATCAAGATCCAGATCATCCTTTACTAAGTTGAATACATACCGACATCCTGCACGCTTCTCCTGCCAACGGTGCAGAATATTCAGGGCAGGTTCCGTAAGAGGAATTACATGGCGCTTGTTCGTCTTGATCATGATTTTTCTCAGTTCCTTCTTCTCAAAATTTACATGCCCCCACTGCAATGTCATAACATCTACAACACGGAGTCCACAGGCATGGAAGGCAAAGAAGAACATTTCCAAAAACTCCTTACGGCGCGGTTCGGTGCAGGCATGGTAATATTCCAACAGCGCAGACATATGTTCCTTTGAAAGGTACTTGCCGTCAAACTCGTTGTCTTCGTCCGCGAGAGATATCTTTGAGGCGATACGCATATCCTGAATCCTCACATTGACGGCATGGTCTATCATCTTCATTTCGGAAGCATAGGCACATGCCTTCAGAATCGGAGTCAAGGCATGGTTGATCGTTGCATCGCTGTTCTGTTTTATCTCACGCCGCCACCTGATGTATTCGTCAATCAGTTCAACCGATATTTCACCTAAATAGATACTGTCCGGCTTGTAGGTACCGTTCTTTGTTGCACGGAGAAAGATACGGAAGATATTCATGCCGCTCTTGCCGTTCTCATAGCGGCTGCGTCCAATCCTGTTCCGGGAATAATCCGATTCAAGCCTTTCCAAAACAAACTCGATAAAATCCTTCCCTTTGTCCTCCCGTGTGAGCGGTTTGTCTGCCAAAAAGTCGGCGATCACCTGTGCCGTAATCTGATTGGGATGCTTCTCCTGATATTCGGCCAGCAGTCCGTCGATCTTGTCCGCACGGGCAAGCAGCAGGCTGTTGATCCGGTTGGCCTCCGGACCATAACTCGCCCTCACACCTCCGCGTCCCTTGTTGGCTTTTTCGTTCCAGTCGCCCAGCCGGACAAAGATGTTCATGCCCTTGCGTATCACCTGCCGGTTCCAGGTGTATTCAAGCTGGACAAGATACTGTTTGGCAGGATCGATCTCACCCCTGACATGCAGGCGGTAGCGTCCCAATGGATATAGTCGTTTCGGTCGTCCCATACTGGAGATGTTTGAAATTAAAAAAACAGAGGTTGCGGTAATACTCACAAACCTCTGTAAAGGTAATGAATTTTGTCCAAACAAATCCCGGTTTTTCCTCCGAAAAACGTATTTTGTCCAAATAAACCGCGCCATTTGAGGCGGTCATACGATGTTGTCCAAACAAATAAAATCCCCGCCAATTTTATTGATTGACAGGGATTTAATAGTCGTTTCCGTGCTTAAAATCGCACTAATATTCCTCCTCGTTGAAGAAGAAATCGTCCTTCGAGGGGTAATCGGGCCAGATGTCTTCGATCGATTCGTAAATATCGCCTTCGTCCTCTATTTCTTGCAGGTTTTCAAGCACTTCCAACGGCGCTCCCGAACGAACTGCGTAATCGATCAGCTCCTCTTTGGTCGCGGGCCAAGGTGCATCTTCCAATTTCGATGCGAGTTCAAGTGTCCAGTACATAACGGTATCAAGTTTTTAGTTCTGCGGCCGGAAACGTCCGAAAGACGTCCCCAACTGTTCGAAGGTGCAAAAATATAAAAAAAATCGAACCTGCAAACAAATCCTCGAAAAATCTTCGCGCGGATATGAAAATGTTCTGTCGGGCCCTTTTTTCGTAGGAAACGACGACGGCACGGCGGAAGTTTTGCTGCCGACCGGCCTTACATGGCGTCCGGCGGTGCGTTACGGGCGCCAGAGTGTCTCTTCGACCTTGTAATACTCCGTGAGCGCGCGTCCCAGCAGGTAGAAGTAGTCCGACAGCCGGTTGAGGTAGGCCAGCGTGTTGGCACTGATCGTGGGGTGAAGTGCTGCTGCGCGCAGGCTGGCGCGTTCCGCGCGGCGGCAGACCGTGCGGCAGACGTGGCACAGCGAGACAGTTGGATGGCCGCCGGGAATCGTGAATTTGGTGATCGGCCGCACGCGGGACTGCATCGCGTTGATGCGCTCTTCCAGATACCCGATCGCCTCGGGACTTATGTCGGGCAGTTTCCCTTCGCCGCCGTGCCCTACGGCCAGCAGTGCGGCGACGCTCATCAGTTGCGATGCGACGCGGTCGAGGTCGCCGAGGTATTCGGCCAGCCCCTCGTCCGAGCGCAGATGGTCGCTCAGATAGGCCGTGAAACTGCCCAGCTCGTCCACCGTTCCGTAGGCTTCGACCCGCTCGTCGATCTTCGACACGCGCTCGCCGCCGACGAGCGACGTCGTTCCCTTGTCTCCTGTTTTCGTATATACTTTCGTCATAGTTTGAAATGTTGTTTCGGCAGTGTTCCGTTGAAAAGCAGCAGATAACCCCTGTTGTCGATCGACGTCGAGGGGTGTTCCGCCGCCAGACGCCTGCAACAGTTGCGGCGTTCGACGTCGGCATACGGCTCCATGATGCAGAGCGTCGCCCCCTCTCGTCGGGCGGCCTCCGCCAGCTGCGGCAGCCGGTCGGTCGGCGTGTCGGCGGTTGCGATGCACAGATCGGCTTCGGTTGCACGGTTCATGCCGAACCGGTTGTATCCGCAATGGATAAAGAGGTTCTGCAACTGCACGGCGCGGCGTTCGTTCACGTCCCGTTCGCGCAGGGCGGCGTAGAGCGAACGGTCGCCTTCGCGCAATTCGGTTTTCATGAATACCTGCCGCACGATCGCGTAGACGAACGGCGAGTGCACGCCGTGTCCCCTGAAAAACCGTGCGCGCGCCAAGTGGCTGCGGAGTCGTTCGGCGTTGCGGCGGAAACGGTATCGGACGGCGAGTTTCATTGTTTGAGCTGTCCGGCCAGCCGTCCGGTCGAGAATGCAATCTGGAGGTTGTAGCCGCCGGTGTTGGCGTCCAGATCGAGCACCTCGCCGGCAAAATAGAGACCCTTGACTTTGAGCGATTCCATCGTGTAGCGGTTCACTTCGTCGCAGCGGACGCCGCCAGCCGTCACGACGGCGTATTCGAACGGCGCATAGTCCGAGATCGGCAGCACGAATCCTTTGAGCAGTGCGATCAGGCGGTCGATCTCCTTGTCGCCGATCTTCTTGACGTAGGTCTTCGACTGAATGTCCAACTCTTTGCAGACGGGCATCACCAGGGGCTTGGGCAACAACTTGCGGAGCAGTTCGGCGAAAAACTCCTCTTCGGACATCTCGGCGATTTCGCGGCGGATGCGTTCTTGCAGGATTTCGACCGTAAGTGCCGGTTTCAAGTCGAGCGAGAGTTTCACGCGCCGGCCGTTGATGAGTGCGTCGACGGCGTCGCGGCTCATCCGCAACGCCACGGCGCCTTCGATGCCGCGTTCCGAGAATCCGATCTCGCCGAACTCCTCGCGTACGGCTTCGCCGTCGATGAAGAGCGTCGCGCGGATGTTGCGCAGCAGCAACTTGTGCAACTCTCTCAACTGCGGGTGCGGCGAGACGAGCGGCGTGAGCGACGGACGCAGCGGTTCGATGTCGTGCCCCGTCTCGCTGGCGAATGTGTAGCCGTCGCCCGTCGAGCCGGTGGCGGGGTAGGAGACGCCGCCCGTGGCGACGATCACCCGTGCGGCCTCTTCCTTGCGTTCGAAGCCGCGGCGGTTCATGTAACGTACGCCGAAGATCTTGCCGCCGAGCGTCATCAGCCCTGTCACGCGCGTGTGGAACCAGAATTCCACGCCGTTGTCGCGGCACCACTCTTCCAGCGTGTTGGCCACGTCCCATGCCTTGCCGCTGTGAGGAAATACGCGGTCGCCGCGTTCGAAGTCGAGTTTCAGGCCCCGCCGTTCGAAGAAGCGGATGGTCGCGCGGTTGTTGAATTCGGCGAATGCCGTCGCGAAGAAATCGGCGTTGGTGCGCACCTGCTCGGCGAACTCCTCCGGCGGGCGGGCGTTGGTCAGGTTGCAGCGCCCCTTGCCCGTGATGCGGATCTTGCGGCCCGCCTTCTCCATCTTTTCGATTACGAGCACCTTCTTGCCGTTCTGTGCGGCCGTTCCTGCGGCCATCATGCCTGCGGCGCCGGCGCCTATGATGATTACGTCGTACACTTCTCTGTCGTTTTTTGTCTGCCAAAGATACGATTAAGCGAGGGTAATTGCAAACATTGTTTGCTTTTGCCCTTACTTAATTCATATCTTTGACTGCGTCTTAGATACTCCCGTTCGGCAATGTTCAAATAAATTTGACATTGTACTCACTTATTCGTATCTTTGCCGCGTCAAAACGAAACGCAACCAGTTCTCAAAATATGTTAAGCCGCAGATTACTCCGAGTCAAGGTCATCAAAGCCCTTTTCGGACACCTGAAATCGGATTCGACCAATATGATCGCCTCCGAGAAAACACTGCTCGCATCGATCGACAAGACCTACGATCTCTATTTTCAGTTGATGGAGCTGATCGTCGAAGTCCGCCGCCATGCGGAGTCGCGGCTCGAAACGGCCCGCCGGAAGAAACTGCCGACCTACGAGGATCTGAATCCCAATACCAAATTCGTCGAGAACAAGGCCATCGCCCTGTTGGCGTCGAGCCAGACGGTCAACGACTATCTCTCGTCGCACAAACTCAACTGGGCGCGTTATCCCGAACTCATCAAATTGCTTTATACCCGGCTGCTGGCGTCGGACTACTATCGTCGTTACATGCAAAATCCGACGCGGACCTTCTCGGAGGACAAGCAGCTCGTCGAGGAGTTTTACCGCAACGAATTGGAGGATTGCGAGGAGCTGGAAGCCGCTTTGGAAGAGCAGTCGATCCTGTGGAGCGACGATCTGGGTTTCGCGCTGACGATGGTCGTGCGGACGCTCTCGAATCTGCGCGCCTCGTCGACCGACGTGAAGGTGCTGCCCAAGTTCAAGAGCGACGACGATCTGGCCTTTGTCAAGACGCTGTTCGAGAAGGTTTTGGTGAACTACGACCAGACGCAGCGCTATATCGAACGCTTCACGAGCAACTGGGACATCGAGCGCATCGCCTTCATGGACTATCTGATTCTGGCGACGGCCGTCGCCGAACTGACTTCGTGTCCCGAAATTCCGGTGAAAGTGACGCTCGACGAGTATATCGAGATTTCGAAATATTACTCGGGGCCGGGCAGCAGCGTCTTCATCAACGGCGTGCTCGACAAACTGGTCGCCGCGCTGACCGAGGAGGGGAAAATCCAGAAAACGGGGCGGGGCCTCATTTAGCCATGCGGAGGTTGCGGAGTGCTTTTGGGGCTGGCTGCGCGGCCGTCGGCGTGGTGCTCGTGCTGCTTTGCGGCTGCGGCTCTCGCAGCGGGCATCGGACATTTTCGGGCCCCGTTATCGCAGTTTCGGCCGAATCGCTGCATACGGACATGTCGGATACCCTGCGTTTCGGACGTCTCCACAGCGGCGAAACGGCGCGGCTCGAAGCGGGTTTCTGCAATCGGGGCGGGGAGCCGCTCGTAGTCGTCCGGAGCGAATCGTCGTGCGGATGTACCTCGTTGGAATATGACGCTCAGCCGATTATGCCCGGAGATACGCTGCGTGTGGCCGTGCGTTTCGATACGAGCGGCCAGCGGGGCTGGCTTTTCAAGGTACTGCGCGTCTATTTCTCCGGCGGCGAGCGTCCGCTGCGGCTCTACGTCGAGGCCGACGTGCAGTGATGTTGGAAAATCCGAAATAATCGTTATATTTGCTGTCGTAAACCGGATTGTTGCCGGCAAACGGAGCCGAACCGTCTGCGGGAGGCGTCGGTTGCCGGGGCGGTCGGGGCGAACGAAGGCCGAAGGCCGCCGTTTTCGATAAGCCGAATGCAGAGCTGAACTCGTTCGGGCTTTGCCGAGGCGGGAAAACGAAGAGAGAAGTTCAAACTTTAATTTTTGAAAATATGATGAATCTGTTACAGGCGGCTGCCGGTCAGCCGCAGCAGCCGTCTCCGTGGGGCTTCTATATTATGATCGGATTGATGATCCTCGTGTTGTGGCTCTTCATGTGGCGTCCCGAATCGAAGCGCCGCAAGGAGATGCAGAAATTCCGCGAAGGTCTCAAAAAAGGCGACAAGGTCATTACCGCCGGCGGTATTTACGGTACGGTCAAGGAGATCAAGGAGCGCACGCTGCTGATCGAGGTCGACGGCAACGTGACGCTGCGTGTCGACAAGAACATGGTCGTGGCCGATACGACCGATTTGCAGAAATAGCCGATCGCGCATCGAATGCCGACGGCCGGAGAAGGCGATCCCTCTCCGGCCGTCGAGTTTTTATCAGGTTGCGGACGGGCTATTTCGTCGCGATGAAGAAGAGGTCGAAACATCCTTCGGCCGCCGGTGCGATGCGGTAGTCGTCCATGCGGATCGAAGTGGTCAGCGCCTCGTTCTGCCGCAGCAGCCGACGTCGGTTGATGCGGTTGAGCAGGTCGTAGGGGAGTTGCAGCAGCCGGCGCGGCAGGCGGTGCTGGAGGTCGAACAGGTCGAAGCGGGCGATGCGCTCCACGCTGCGGCGGTTGTGTTCGTAGTACTCCATCACGCGCTCGTTGCCGAAGACGCCGTGGGTCTCGACGGCGGAAAATGCTTCGGAGAGCAATCGCCGCAGTTCGTCGATCCGGTATTCACGCACGTGCCACGGGTTGCGTGTGAGCGACATCGGAGCGTTGGGCGTGGTGAGGATCATCCGTCCGCCCGGCCGCAGCACACGGGCGATTTCACGCACGAACGCTGCGTCGTCGTCGATGTGTTCGATCACCTGGAAGGTAATGACGAAATCGAACGATTCGTCCCCGAAGCCGAGCGGAGGCACGCACATCCGTCGGAATTCGACGTTGGCTGCGTGGCGGTCTCCGCCGGCGGCGTATTTGTCCACCGTGACGAAACGGTCGCAATGCGGCGCGACGAGTTCGATGCCGTATCCCGTTCCCGTCCCGATCTCCAACACATCGCCCGATACGATCTCTGCCGCGCGGTCGTAGGCCAGCAGCGACCGCTGGAAGACGAAGTTGTCGGATGCGTCGCGCGATACGCGCTCGGCGGTTGCGAGTTTGCCCATATCGCTACTGTTTCGTCAGTTTGATCCCCTCTGCGTCGGCCGCGACGATCCCGCGTTTGAGCAGGACGCCCAGCGAACGTTTGAACGCCTTCTTGCTGAGCTGCGTGCGGCGGTGAATCTCTTCCGGCGAGCTGTCGTCGCCGAGCGGCAGCCGCCCGCCCGCTTCGCGCAACATGCCGAGCAGCTGGTCTGCACCGTCCTGCACGCCGGCATAGCCCGGCTGTCGGAGCGACACGTCGATGCGGTGGTCGTCGGTGATTTTGGTCACGTAGCCGCGCAGGCGGTCGCCCACCTGCACGGGTCGGAAAAGCTGGTTGCGGTAGAGCATTCCCCAATGGCGGTTGTCGATCACCACGCGGTAACCGATCTCCGACTCCGAAGCCACCAGCAGATCGACCTCCTCGCGGGGACGGACGGTGAGCGTCTCGTTGTTGACGAAACTTTTGAGTTTGTTCGTCGCCACGCAGCGTCCCGTCACATCGTCGACATAGACGTAGACCACATAGGAACGTCCGGCGAAGATCCCGCCCTGCTGGTTGCGGTTGGGCAGAAAGAGGTCTTTGCCCGCAAGCCCCCAGTCGAGGAATGCTCCGTGGAGGTTCTTGTCGACCACTTTCAGGAATGCGGCCTCGCCGGCGCGGGCCAGCGGCGTTTCGCGCGTGGCCACGAGCCGGTCTTCGGAGTCGTGATAGACGAAGACGTCGACCGCGTCGCCCACCTTGTCGGCGAGCGAAACGTAACGGTTGGGCAGCAGTACCTCCTGCCCCTCCTGATCGGCGAGATAGAGACCGTAGTCCGAGATACGGGTCACGGTGAGCGTATGGTTTTGTCCGGCTTTCATAGTTAAAACGGTTCGACGGCGAAAACGGCGCAGGCAGGATGCAAAACAGACGGGGCCTGTTTGCCGGGATGCAGTCCGGTCGGCTGTCGGGATTCGTACCGTACAAAGGTACGAAAGATTTGCCGAACGCAGGCCGGATTTCCCGTTTTATTCGTAATTTTGTCGATATGAAAGTGGCCCTGTGTCAGTTCTCGATGGAGTGGGAGGCCGCAGCCCGCAACCTCCGCCGTGCCGAAGAGCTCGTCGCGCAGGCCGGTGCCGATCTGGCCCTCCTGCCCGAGATGTTCGCCACGGGGTTCGTCACCGAACCGTGGCGAACGGCGCTGCCGGACGAGGAGGAACTCCTCGCGTGGATGCGCCGCACCGCACGACGTTATGCGACGGCGTTGGCCGGCAGCGCCGTCGTCCGCAGCGGCGACCGTTTCGCCAATCGCTTTTTCTTCGTGCGGCCGGCGGGCGGTGCGGAGCGATACGACAAGCGGCATCTTTTTTCTATCGGCGGCGAAGATGCGCATTTTGTGGCGGGCCGGCGGCGCGTAGTGGTCGAATACGGCGGACTGCGGTTTTTGCCGCTCGTCTGTTACGACCTGCGTTTTCCGGTCTGGTGTCGTTGTCGCAGCGATTACGACGCGATTCTCTGCGTGGCCTCGTGGCCGGCGCCGCGTCGGGAGGTGTGGCGGACCCTGCTGCGGGCCCGGGCGATCGAGAACCAGTGTTATGTCGTCGGCGTCAACCGCACGGGCGACGATCCGTGGAACCATTATGCCGGCGATTCGGCGGTCGTCGATTTCAAGGGGACGCCGCTCTGCGAGGCGGACGCTTCGGAGGGGGTCTTCACGGCCCGGCTCGACAGGGAAGCGCTCGATCGGTTCCGGACGAAATTTCCCGCATGGCGCGATGCCGACGATTTCCTGCTGCGATGACTGTGCGCGGAATGCGGTTTGCGGAAAAATCGCTACCTTTGCCGGGAATTTATTCCGGTCCGGACGGGCAGCGTCCCGGCAGAGCCCGGCGGGGTTAGGCCTAACGCTCGGTTTGCATTGCCTTTGCACAATATTTCGGATGCAGGATGCGATTTAAGTAAGATGAAACGAGAGGAGACAATCGAGGTACTCGGCGCACGGGTACACAATCTGAAAAATATAGACGTAACGATTCCGCGCCACAAGTTGGTGGTTGTCACCGGCCTGTCGGGGTCGGGCAAATCGTCGCTGGCATTCGATACGATCTATGCCGAGGGGCAGCGGCGGTATATGGAGACCCTGTCGACCTACGCGCGTCAGTTCGTGGGGACGATGGAGCGTCCCGATGTGGACAAGATCACGGGGCTGAGCCCCGTGGTGGCCATCGAGCAGAAGACGACCAACAAAAATCCGAGGTCGACGGTGGGTACCGTCACCGAGATCAACGACTTCCTGCGTCTGCTCTATGCGCGCGCTTCGCGCGCCTATTCGCCGGCTACGGGCGAGGAGATGGTGCATTACTCCGACGAGCAGATTCTCGACCTGATCCTGCGCGATTTCGCAGGCCGTCGCATCGCGCTGCTCGCACCGATCGTCAAGGGCCGCAAGGGACACTACCGCGAGCTGTTCGAGTCGCTGGTGAAGAAGGGCTACCTCCACGCCCGTATCGACGGCCAGATGTGCGAGTTCTCGACGGGCATGAAGCTCGACCGCTACAAGATCCACACGATCGACCTGGTGGTCGACCGCCTGCGCGTGAGCGAGGAGTCGCGCGACCGGCTGATGACTTCGCTCAAGGAGTCGATGCGGCAGGGCAAGGGGACGATGGCGCTCTACGACTACGATACGGAGACGATGCGCTACTATTCGCGGCATCTGATGTGCCCCACTACGGGCGTCGCGTTCGAAGATCCTGCGCCGCACACCTTTTCGTTCAACTCGCCCAAGGGGGCCTGCCCCCGATGCAACGGGCTGGGCGTCGAGGCGGTCTTCGACCGCAGCAAGATCATTCCCGATCCGAAGAAGTCGCTGCGCGCCGGAGGGATCGAACCCTTCGGGCCGTACCGCAACAACATGCTTTTCGCGCTGTTGGAGATGCTGGGGCGCCGCTACGATTTCACGCTCGACGATCCGGTGCAGAGCATTTCGGAGGAGGGGATGAACGCCATCCTCTACGGCGATTCCGAGCCGCTGACGGTCGATCTGACGGAATTCGCCAACGCCGGCGGCAAGCGTCTGGTGTCGTGGGACGGCATGGCCGAGTGGATCGGCCGCAATTTCGACGAGGATTCCAAGCGCGGCGAGAAGTGGCGCGAGCAGTTTCTCGTCTACAAGCCGTGCAGCGTCTGCGGAGGATCGCGGTTGCGCAGCGAGGCATTGCAGTTCCGCATCGGCGGACGGAACATCGCCGAGGTGTCGGCCATGTCAATCTCCGATTTCGCCGACTGGATGTCCCGCATCGAGGAGCATTTCACCGAGAAGGAGCGCAAGATCGCGCAGGAGGTCGTCAAGGAGATCCGCGAACGGCTCCGGTTCCTGATCGAAGTGGGGTTGGGCTACCTCTCGCTGAGCCGCTCGTCGCGCTCGCTTTCGGGCGGCGAGTCGCAGCGCATCCGGCTGGCGACGCAGGTCGGATCGAAACTGGTGAATGTACTCTACATCCTCGACGAGCCGTCGATCGGCCTGCACCAGCGCGACAACCGGCGGCTGATCCGCAGCTTGCAGGAGTTGCGCGATGCCGGCAACTCGGTGATCGTCGTCGAGCACGACGAGGAGATGATGCGCTCAGCCGACTGGATCGTCGACGTAGGCCCCAAGGCGGGGCGCAAGGGCGGCCACGTCGTTGCGTCGGGTACGTTCGACGACATCCTCCGCTCCGACTCCGTGACGGCCGACTATCTGACCGGCCGCCGGCGGATCGAGGTTCCGGCGACGCTGCGCGAGGGTAACGGCCGTCATATCGTCCTGCGGGGAGCGTCGGGCAATAACCTCAAACATATCGACGTCGATTTCCCGCTGGGCAAACTGATCCTCGTCACGGGTGTCAGCGGTTCGGGCAAGTCGACGCTCGTCAACGAAACGCTGCGCCCTATTCTGAGCCGCAAGCTCTACCGGTCGCTCGACCGCCCGCTGCCTTACGATTCGATCGAGGGAATCGAACACGTCGACAAGCTGGTCGTGGTCGACCAGTCGCCGATCGGCCGCACGCCGCGCAGCAATCCGGCGACCTACTCCAACGTCTTCGCCGACATCCGCAAACTCTTCGAGATGACACCCGACGCGCAGGTGCGCGGCTTCAAGGCGGGACGCTTCTCCTTCAACGTCAAGGGCGGCCGCTGCGAGACGTGCCGCGGTGCGGGAGTGCAGACCATCGAGATGAACTTTCTGCCCGACGTCTATGTCACCTGCAAGAGTTGCGGCGGCCACCGCTACAACCGCGAGACGCTCGAAGTGAAATACAAGGGCAAGAATATCGACGACGTGTTGAACATGACGGTCAACATGGCCGTGGAGTTTTTCGAAAACATCCCGTCGATCTACCAGAAGCTGCGTGCCATTCAGGAGGTGGGGTTGGGCTACCTGACGCTCGGCCAGCCCTGCACGACGCTCTCGGGCGGCGAGTCGCAGCGCATCAAGCTGGCCGCCGAACTCTCGAAACGCGATACGGGCGTCTGCAATTACCATCTGTTGTCGCCGCACCTCGCGGCGGCTCCGCGCTCCGAACCGGCAATCTGCAAAAAGTCCGGCGCCTTTTTCTGTATTGACGAGGACCAGCGTAACACCCTTATCGTCATCAAAAAGCGGGAAATGCTTATTGACGCCCCAATAGTCGGCTATCGTCAGATCAGCCAGGCTGTGTTTATTGTTAAAAGCGCAGTCGGAACAGGAAGGGCGAGTACTGACATTATTCAGGAATAAACGCATATATGGACCGCGGCGTTTATGTGTTGCAAAGATATGGTTTTCAGTTTGAAAAACGATATTAAAGCGTTTCCAACCGGGAGTTTTATCGCGGAAATTGACTTTTATTACCGGTGATGACGAAAGCTCGGTGACTTCGTCCAGTCGTTTCTGGTAGACTTTGGGACTGGGAACCCCATGGCAGACTACGTCAATGGTATAAAGCCTTTCATAGTCTTTACGCAGATATCCTTTCAAGCCTCCGATCTGGCACGGCGTACCGCTGAATAAAACAGTATGGCCTGCCTGAAGCAGTTTTTCGGCGTCCTGGTAGGTAGTGCTGATATCGCTTTGTACATATTTGGAACCGCGTAATTTATTCATTGCATTGCCGCTTGTGACAGCGATATGTCTAACGTGCCAGTTGTCGTCAAAGGCCGCCCCGAAGACTGTCCCCTGACGTCCCAGGATTTTTTCGGCAGGCAGGGAGAAAAAACCGCCGCTGGAGCTGACAAAGCGAACGGCTTCGTTTTTATTTTTACAGCCGATAACAGCTAAAATCTCATGAGGTTGAGGTTTGTGCAGCAGAGGACAAACGCGTTCACACAAACCGCAGTGGATACATTTGTCAGTATCGACCAGCGGATAATTGAAGCCTTCTTCGTCTGGTGCCATAGTGATGCAGGAGGTCACGCAGCGACTGGCACAGGCTCCGCAGCCGCAGCAGTCGGTTTTGTTGGTAATGGTAATCATAATTTCACCTTCTTAAACAATTTTTGAAGCTTAGGAATGCTGTGAAAAATAGTTTAAAAACAGTTGGGCGACATTGGAAAGTGGACGTCCTTTAACAATAGATAGCGTTTTATTCAGGAATAGTCTGTCATCGCGGATGATCTTGCAAATCAGATCGTTGTCAAAAATTTCACCCGGTGAAGCCGGTACGACGGCGATGCCGGCATTTTCTTTTGCCCAGGCTATTGTAGACAGTTTAGTAGAATTAATGCTCAGGATCTGCGGGAAGATCATGGAATCGGAACAAACGTTTAAAAATAAAGTCGAACAGCCGCGTGACAGGCAGATGGGCATATCTTCCATATGTGCAAAAAGCAGAGCTTTGTCGTCTGCCGGCAGCCAGGGATTGTCTTTGTGCATTACTGCAACAAGGCGCTCCTGCTTGGTATAGATAGTATCAAACCGGCTTTCCTGTGTCAGCGGAGCATTGGCAACGCCGATCTCCGTTTTCCCGGTCAGCATCTGATTGATTTGCTCCAAGATGGAAACTTCGTACAGCTCATAGTTGATCTGCGGATATTCTTTAGAAAATTTGCTGAGGTAAGTTTGAATAAAGGAAATCGACATCGAAGGCGACAGGCTGACTCGCAGAGTACCTGTATAGCCGTTGACGCAGTCCGATATTTCCCGTTGGGTATCATCTTCCAGCGAACAGAGATATTTAGCTTTGTTATAAAGAATGCAGCCGGCATTGGTCAATTCTATATTATGTACGCCGCGACGGATATTGACTAGCTGAGTGCCGAATTTTTTCTGCAGCAGCTTCAGTTGATTACTGAGGGCCGGCTGGGCAACGTGTACGCGCTTGGATGCCGCTGAAAGACTTCCTGCTTCGACGATGGCAATAAAATTGCGGTAATATTCCATGTCCATAGTCTGCTCTCCTCCTGTTACTGGCAATATAAATTTAAGTTTAAGCTAACTGTAGTTTGTTTATCGTTTAACTACATTATAGATGATAAAGCAGCTTAAACCTATCTTTTTCTGAAAAAATTTTTATAACTTTAGATAAGCATATAAATAAAACTTATAAATTATATCAATTATTTTGATGTTTAAAGATAGATATTGTCAATGAAAATGGCAAATGTTGTTAGAATGAATTTTTTATAAAAGTAATATTACATCAATTGAATTTTATGAATAGAAATAAAGAAAAGTGTAATTTTAAACTCGAAAACCAAATTTAAACATATCAAATAAATTAATATTTTCTATTGCTTTTTGGTATTTTACGTTATAAGTTTCCGGAATTATACTGAAAGTGAAGAAAGGTGTATGAGAAATTTAAATCTGGGAAAGAAGGGATGAAAATGTTAGACAGCACGAGATTAAGAAATCCGCAGTTGTTTGACAAAATCGTTACTCCGGAAGAAGCTGCGGCGCTGATTACTGATGGAATGAATGTGGGCGTCAGTGGTTTTACCCCATCCGGCTATCCTAAAAAAACAACGATAGCTTTAGCCAAAGCTATCAAAGAAGGTAAACGCTGCCGTATCAATATCTGGAGCGGCGCTTCTGTTGGTCCGGAAATTGAAGAGGAATTGGCGGCCGTTGGCGCTATAAAAGGCAGGATGCCGTATTATGCCGCGTCCAACAAAAGCATGAAAAAGGGCATCAATGAAGGCAAGATTGAATATGTGGACCAACATTTGAGCCATTTCGGACAGCAGGTAGATTATGGTTTTTTTGGTGATGTAGATGTAGCTATCATTGAAGCTACGGCAATTACTGCAGAAGGTAATATTATTTTAGGTCCTGGTGTTGGTAATGCGCCGATTTTTGTGAAGCATGCGAAGAAAATCATTATCGAAGTCAATACTTCGATTCCTTTGAATCTGGAAGGTATGCATGATATCTATATTCCGGCGATCCCGCCAAATAGAACTGAGATTCCAATTTATCATGCGGGAGACAGGATAGGTAAACCTTATGTAGAATGCGGTATCGATCGTATCGATTGTATCGTAGAATCTGATATTCTGGATCATGTGCGTGACTTGACTGCTCCTGATGCAGCAAGCATCAAAATTGCTGAGAATTTGGTGGAATTTTTAGAGTATGAACAAAAGATGGGACGTTTGCCGGAGAAAATGCTGCCCTTGCAGTCCGGTGTCGGCAGTATTGCCAATGCGGTTCTTTTAGGACTGGCCAAATCCAGATTTGAAAATCTGGAAATGTATTCCGAGATTTTACAGGATTCTGTATTCCGTCTGATCAAGCTGGGCAAGATAGCTAAAGCCTCCGGCTGCGCGTTCACTCCTTCGCCTTCGGTTTGGGAGATGTACAAGGAAGATCCTGATTTGTATCGTAAGAGTATTGTTTTAAGACCGCTTGATATCAGTAATCACCCCGAGGTTATCAGGCGTTTGGGAGTTATTGCCATGAATACGCCGTTGGAATTTGATATCTACGGGCAGGCTAATTCAACACATGTTATGGGCTGCACGATGATGAATGGTATTGGCGGCAGCGGTGATTATATGCGTAACGGTTTCCTTACGATTTTTTCAACGCCGTCTACAGCGAAATGCGGCTCGATTTCCAGTGTAGTACCTATGGTCACTCATGCAGACCATACTGAACATGACACGATGGTTTTTATTACTGAACAGGGTGTGGCCGACATCCGTGGTTTGAGTCCCGTCAAACGTGCTAAAGCTATCATAAATAACTGCGCACATCCTGATTTTCGGCCGCAGCTTTTGGAATATCTGAGGTTTGCACAACAAAAAAACGCCCATATGCCAATTGATTTGGCACATTGTTTCGATATGCAGAAAAAATTTTATGAAACCGGCACTATGCTGTGAACAGCGAAGCGGAATGAGAAAGGGGTCAATGACATGACTAATTATGAAGAAATCAAACAGGGACTGGCGGATTATGAAGCAAAGGTTGCTAAAGCCAATGCCAAATTTCCTGAAAGAAAAGAGTTTAAAGAAAAACACGTGTATACTCCTTTGGATGTAGAAGGTTTTGATTACTGCTCTAAAAGCGGGTTCCCTGGACAATACCCTTTTACACGCGGCGTACAGCCGACTATGTATCGTGGGCGGTTGTGGACGATGCGCGCTTATGCAGGCTTTGCTACAGCTGAGGAAACCAATGCCCGTTATAAATATTTGCTGGAAGCAGGTCAAACCGGCCTGTCGGTAGCTATGGACCTGCCGACACAGATCGGACTTGATTCCGATGCGGAGCTTTCGCATGGTGAAGTTGGTAAAGTTGGCGTGGCTATTGATTCGCTGGCTGATATGGAAAAGCTTTTTGAAGGTATTCCTTTGGATAAAGTCAGTACTTCTATGACTATTAACGGCCCGGCTGCAGTGCTTTTGGCGATGTACGTTGCTGTTGCCGAACAGCAGGGTGTTAAGCCGGAACAATTAAAAGGCACCATTCAAAATGATATTTTAAAAGAATATATTGCCCGTGGCACATATATTTTCCCACCACGGCCTTCGATGCGGCTGATTACCGATACTTTTGAATATTGCTCTAAGAGTATTCCAAAATGGAATACGATCAGCGTAGGTGCTTACCATATTCGTGAAGCCGGTGCTTCCTGTGTACAGGAAATCGCTTTTGCATTTGCTAATGCGATGGCTTATATTGATGCGGCAATCAAGGCCGGACAGAAAGTAGATGATTTTGCTCCTGGTATTTCCTGGATCTTTACTGCCGGACTTAATATGTTTGAGGAAGTTGCTAAATTCCGTGCGGCACGCCGTTTGTGGGCGCGCATTATGAAAGAACGTTATGGTGCTACAGTACCGAAAGCACAGATGCTGCGTGTGCATGTGCATACTGCCGGCAGTGTTCTGACTGCTCAGCAGCCGCTTAATAACGTAGCCCGTATTACCTGGCAGGCGTTGTCCGCCGTTTTAGGCGGTATTCAGTCTATGGCCTGCTGTGCTTATGATGAAGCGATTGCTTTGCCAACTGAAGAGTCGGCTACTCTGGCACTGCGTACTCAACAGATGCTGGCTTATGAAAGTGGTATTACCGATACTATTGATCCGCTGGCAGGTTCCTATTATGTAGAAGCCCTGACGGATAGGATGGAAGCAGAAGCTTATGAATATATCAAGAAAATTGATGCTATGGGCGGTGCCGTAGCTGCTATCGAACAAGGCTATATGCAGGGGGAAATGTCGGCTCATGCTTATGAAGATCAACGCGATATCGAAACTAAACGGTCTATAGTTGTCGGTGTTAATAAGTTTGTTGATAATAAACAACTGGCGGAACAGGATGTTCTGACTGCTGACCTTAGTGTTGCTGAACGCCAGATTGCCAAAGTTGAAAAGCTGAAAGACGGGCGTGATCAGAAAGCCGTCGATGCTGCTTTAACGGCGTTGAAGCAAGCTTGCGCCGGCGAAGAAAATTTGATGCCTTATCTGATTGACGCTGTTAAAACTTATGCCACTTTGGGAGAAATATGCGGCGTGATGAAAGAAATATTCGGAGAATATAGACAGGACGGTTCCATGTTCTGATCTGACTGACAGGTTGTGAGTGGAAGAACGGAGTTGATTGTTATGACAACGAAAGTATTGGCTGATTTTGTGGCAAGCGTACAATATGATAAATTGAGTCCGGAAACGGTTCGGATTACAAAGCAGTGTATTTTAGATTGGCTGGGAGTCTGTATTCGCGGTTCGCAGGAAAAACCTATCCAAATCATTCGTAAGTTGCTGCTGGATGGCGGGGGTAAGGCACAGTCTACAGTTTTGGCTGGACAGACGGAACAAACTACTGCTTTAAATGCTTCATTTTGTAATGGAAGCGCTTCCCATTCCCTTGATTTTGATGACCTTCATAATCCATCTATTATACATCTGGCTACAGTAGTTGTACCGCCGGTATTTGCCATTGCTGAGGCGGAGCATAAAAGCGGTAAAGATATGTTGGCAGCTGTAGTAGCAGGATATGAGGTTGGCGGCCGCGTAGGCGAATCCGTTATCCCTGAGTCCTATTTCTTCTGGCATACTACCGGTACAGCAGGTACCTTAGGCGCTGCCGCTTCGGCAGCGAAGGTTTTAGGTCTTGATGCGGCTGCGACGCTGCAATGTCTTGGCAGTGCTGGTACACAGGCGGCAGGGTTGTGGGAATTTTTGAAAGAGGGCGCAATGAGCAAAACTCTGCATGCCGGTAAAAGTTCATATGCCGGCGTACTTTCAGCATATCTGGCCCGTGCTGGTTTTACTGGTGCGACAAAGATATTGGAAGGAGAAAAAGGCTTTTGCCGGGCTATGGTCACAGAGCCGCATTTGGAAAAATTGACGGATGGGCTGAATGATGGTATATATAAGATTGATAATAATTCGTTCAAACCTTATGCCTGCTGTAAACATTCTCATGCCGCGCTGTATGCGATGCAGGTGCTGCGTACTGAGCATGGATTGAAGCCTGATGATGTTGAAGCGATAGAGATTTTAGTCAATGAGATCACTGATTTTCTGATCAATAATCCTCAACCTGAAAATCCGTATGGCTGCAAGTTCAGTATCCAATATTGTGTTGCCGGGATGCTCAAATACGGCGATATGGGTGTTGATCGCTTCCTGACGGAAGTTATTGGTGATGCTGAAGTCCGTAGCTTGATGGAGAAGACCAAGGTCATGCGTGATGCTGCGATCGAGGCGGTACATGCTGCTGATGCTGCAAAACTGGCATCAAAGCTTATCGTTCGCTGTAAAGATGGGCGAGTATTGGAGTTACAGGTAGATTTTCCGAAAGGAGATCCGCCTAATCCGATGAGCTGGGATGAAAGTGTTGCAAAATTTATGTCTTTGGCTGCTCCTGTTTACGGCGAAGAAAAAACAGCCAAGCTGTGCGGGCTTATCGATAATCTGGAAGCAAGCGCAGATTTTGCAGCAGACCTGGCTGAATGTCTGGCATAAGACGGCGTTAAGGAGGAACTCCCTGTGGTTGAAGCGGAAAAGATCAAAGCAAAGGTCAGCGAAATTTATTCGCATAATAATTTTATGCAGGAGTGCGGTATTTACATCGTAGATATGTCTTGCGGCAGCGCTACAGTTGCAGTAAAAGTAGATCCTGAGCGGCATGCTAATCTTAATGGTATGGCGCATGGAGGACTGGTTGCAACGCTGGCTGATAATGCTACAGGCATTGCAGGTGCAACGATAGGTAAAAGGGTAGTGACATCAACTATTGCTACAGATTTTATCAAAGGCGCACCGGTTGGTACGACGATCAGCGCTACTTCACGGATAACACACGCTGACGACAGATTGGTAACCATCAATATCGAAGTGCGCGATCTGGACAATGATACCCTGGTGGCTAAGGCTACAGCGGCGATGATCGTAGTGGATACATTCGCTGGGATTCCTGAAAAATGGTAAGACGGTATAATTGCTGCTGCCTTTTGCAGTTTCAAAAAATCACTTTAGTGAGAGTATAAAAATTTGCCAAAACATAAAAAAGACGGCCAAAGCCGTCTTTTTTATGTTTATTAAGCATAGATGTTTCTTTAAATGTTAAAATATGAATCTATAGAGTTTCTTGAAAGAGGTAGGATTTTTTTAACATATAGCGAATAAATAAATCAGTATAGTTAGTATTTACTATGTTTATTGAAAAATAAAAAAACTTGCATACGCAAGTTTTTAAATCCACACTGTGGAGCCCGAAGGCGCTTTGAATAAATTTTTGTTTGAACTTGTAGTGTAATCATCAATGGTATTTAATGATTACTTTTATATTAATACTAAAAAGGAGTGCTGTCAACATGAAAAAACAATTTGGTGAATATTATCTTGCTTTTGATATAGGTACGGATTCGGTAGGTTGGGCAGTTACTGATTTAAACTATAATTTGGAACGATTGAACGGCAAATATATGTGGGGGACGCGACTGTTTGAAGCGGGAAAAACTGCGGCTGAGCGCAGATCGTTCAGAGCGGCAAGGAGAAGGTTGCAGCGCAGAACTCAAAGAATCAGACTGTTGCAGGAAATATTTGCAGAAGAAATAAGTAAAGCAGATATGGGATTTTTTCATAGACTGGCTGAAAGCAAGTATCGTCCGGAGGATAAAAATAATCAGACGAATACCTTGTTTAACGATGCCAATTTTAAAGATAAAGATTATCATGCGAAATTTCCAACTATCTTTCACCTGCGTAAAACTTTAATAGAAAGCAAAGAAAAGTTTGATGTCCGATTGGTATATTTAGCATTGCAACATATTTTGAAAAACAGAGGACATTTTTTGTTTGAAGGTCAGAGAATGGAAAATGTTACTTCGTTTGACGCTGCGTTTTCACCGCTTAATAATTATTTGGAAGATGAGTATCAATTTGCTTTTGCCGATGATTCTTTAGATAAAGTACAGAATATTTTAAAAGACAGCAGTCTGGGCGTCAAAGACAAAAATAAATATTTGAATGATTTATTAGGGGCTGATACCAAACAAAAGAAAGAAATGGTTAATTTAATCTGTGGCGGGACAGCAAAGATTAAAAATATTTTAGATATTGTTGAAGATACAGACCTGGAAATCGATAAATTATGTTTTAAAACCATGGACTATGCGGATATACATGATAAGCTTTTAGATACTATTGGCGATCTAAGCAAAATAGAATGTTTGGATCGGTTGAAATCTATTTTTGATTGGAGTCTGCTTGCTGAAATAAAAAAAGGTAATGATTACTTGTCTTTTGCTAAAGTTGATGTATATGAGAAGCATAAACAGGACATAAAATTATTAAAGAGCCTGATCAAAAAATACTATGATAATGCAGCATATAATGAAATTTTTAATGATGTAAATACTGCCAATAATTATGTTGCTTATGTGGGTATGACAAAAAAGAATAATAAAAAGCAAGTTGTTTTGAGCAGAAAATGTACTCAGGAAGAGTTTTGTAAATTTGTAAAAGGGTATCTTGACAGGATTAAAAGCATGGATGCTGATGTTGAGCAGTTAAAAAGCAAATGTGCTAATGTAAGCTTTGCTCCCAAGCAAATAAACAGAGACAATGGCGTAATTCCTTATCAAATGCATTTATTGGAATTAGAAAAGATATTAGAGAATGCGAAACGTTATTTGCCTTTTTTAAACGAAAAAGATGCAAGTGGCTATACTGCAGCTGAAAAAATTGTAAAGATTATGACTTTTAGAATCCCATATTATGTAGGGCCGCTTAATGATCATCATAAGATTGCTGATGGACAAAAAGGGCATTGCTGGATCGTTAAAAACAGTGATGAAAAAATCAGACCATGGAATTTTGAGCGGGTAGTGGATCAGGAAGCGTGCGCCGAAGCTTTTATCAGACGCATGACCAATAAATGCACTTATATGCATGATGCAGATGTCCTGCCAAAAGATTCGTTATTATATAGCAAGTTCGTTGTATTAAACGAACTTAATAATGTGTGTGTTAATGGTGATAGACTACCAACTGATTTAAAACAACATATTTATCGTGAGTTGTTCATGCGGCAAAAGAAAGTCAAAGCCAAAAACTTTCGTGATTTTATGATCAATAACGGATATATGAGAGAGACTGATAGCCTGAGCGGTTTTGATGGCGATTTTAAAGGAAGTTTGGGGTCGCTGATTGATTTCAGAAAAATAATTGGCGTTAAAGCCGGTGATAATAAGATGGTGGAAGAAATCATCAAGTGGATCGTTTTGTTCGGGGATACTAAAAAGTTATTAAAAGACAGAATCAATAAATTTTATGGCGATAAGTTAAGTGAAAACGAGATCAAAGCAATTGTTAACCTGAAATATACCGGTTGGGGCAGGTTATCCAGGGAATTTTTGGAACAAATTACCAGTCAGATACCGGGCTTTGCAAATGAACTTGGCATAATAACTGCCATGTACGAAACTCCAAATAATTTAATGGAATTATTAAGCGGGCAATATCAATATCTGGATAAATTGCAGGCATATAATAATACAATGCATGAAGCTACAGGTTCGTTAACTTACGAAACAGTTGCAGATTTGTATGTGTCTCCTGCTGTAAAACGCAGTATTTGGCAAACTCTGGTTTTAGCAGAGGAAATAAAGAATGTGATGGGGCACGAGCCGAAAAAAGTATTTATTGAGATGACTCGCAGTGATGTGCAGAATAAAAAACGTACTGTCTCCCGCAAAAACAGTCTTATTAGTTTATATAAGGCTTGTAAAGGTGAGACGAGAGATTGGCTTGCAGAACTGGAAAATCGTACGGATGGTGATTTGCGCGGGGATAAGCTGTTTTTGTATTATACCCAAATGGGACGGTGTATGTATACAGGTGAAAGAATAGAAATCGGCGAACTGTTCAGTACTGGTGCAGACGGTCGGGCTTTGTATGATATTGAGCATATTTTCCCACAGTCTAAGATCAAGGATGACAGCATTGACAACAGAGTTTTAGTGAAAGCCGGGGCTAATCGGGCTAAAGGTGATCAATATCCGGTGCCGCAGGAATATAGGAATAAGTGCGGCGGCATATGGAAAATGTTGTTAGAGCGGGGATTTATCAGTCAAAAAAAATATGACCGCTTAGTAAGGAATACACCTTTTTCAGAAGATGAATTGGCCGGATTTATTGCCCGTCAAATCGTTGAGACAAGCCAGTCTACTAAAGCAGTAGCAGAAATTTTAAAGAGGGAATATAAAAATACTGAAATAGTATATGTTAAAGCCGGCAATGTGTCTGCTTTCAGACAGCAAAATGATTTTGTAAAATGTCGTGAGATCAACGATTACCATCACGCTAAAGACGCATATTTGAATATTGTAGTGGGAAATGTTTATAATACGAAGTTTACTCATAGCCCAATTAATTTTATAAAAAGTAAAAATAATAAATACAGCCTTAATAAAATGTATGATTTCAAAGTAGAGCGCAACGGCAATGTTGCCTGGGAACCGGGCGATAATGGCACCATAGCAACTGTAAAGCAGACAATGCATAATAACAGGGTGCTTTTTACCAGATATGCCAGCCAGGCCAAAGGTGGATTTTTCAAGCAAATGCTTTTGAAAAAAGGCAAGGGGCAACATCCGATCAAAGGCAATATGAATGATCCTATCAGCAAGATTGAAAATTATGGAGGTTATGATAAAGTTGCAGGCGCATACTTCTTTTTAGTAGAGCATACATTAAAGAACAAACGGGTAAAAACAATTGAATATGTCCCGATCTTGAAGGCTGTGATGTTACAAGACAACCCTGCAGCTTTATTGCATTATTGTCTTGATGATTTAATTTTGCATGAACCCAGAATACTGCTCGCGGGAATAAAGATCAATACACTGTTTAAAGTAGATGGTTTTAAAATGCACCTTTCTGGTCGTACAGGTAACCGACTAATATATAAAGGAGCAGAACAGCTTGTGCTGGCTGTTAATGATGAAAAATATATCAAAAAGATAGCCAAATATATACAACGCAACAAAGAGGCAAAAGGGCAGTTGCCGGTAACGGTGTTTGATAAGTTTGACAAAGACACTAACATAGCACTTTATGATAAACTGCTGGACAAACTGCAAAATACAGTTTATAGGGTAAGATTGAGCGCGCAAATAAAGAATCTGGAAAAGGGCAGAGAAACATTTATCAACCTGGGCATTAAAGAACAGGTAATAACGCTGTTTGAAATCTTGCATTTGTTCCAATGTAATAGTGTTAACGGTGATTTGACAGCAATTGGTGGAGCTAAAAGTGCTGGTATACTAGTGCTTGGAAAAAATATTTCGGAGTTGCCTAAAATAAGCATTATCAACCAGTCGCCTACAGGTTTATTTGAACAAGAGATAGATTTATTAAAGCTATGACATGGCGTATTGTAGTGATTTCTTCACGGGCCAAGCTTGATCTCAGGCTTAATACATTGGTCGTCAGAGGGGAACAGTCCGCTAAAATACATCTTGGCGAAATTGCTCTGCTTATGATAGAGAATACGGCGGTTTCTTTGACGGCAGCTTTAATTGCGGAGCTCAGCAAACGAAAAATAAAGGTCATTTTTTGTGATGAAAAATGTAATCCATGTTGTGAAACAGTTCCTTATTATGGCAGCCATGATACCAGCGCAAAAATCAAAGATCAAATAAAATGGCGACAGGAAACCAAATTATTGCTATGGTCCGAAATAGTTGCCGAAAAAATCAGAAAGCAACGTGATTTATTGAAGCTGTTGGGCAAAGCTGAAAGTGCAATGCTGGACAGTTATATTCAACAGATCCGGCCTGGTGACACAACTAACAGGGAAGGGCATGCTGCCAAGGTTTATTTTAATGCTATATTTGGTATAGATTTTACGAGAACGGCAGATAGTTTTATTAATGCTGCTTTAAACTATGGTTACACTGTTTTATTGGCGGCGTTTAACAGAGAAATTGTTGCTAACGGCTATTTAACGCAATTGGGTCTGTTCCATGATAATATGTTTAATTATTTTAATTTGAGTTCTGATTTAATGGAACCATTCAGGCCGTTAATAGATAAAACAGTTTTAAAAATGCCATTAGAGCAGTTTGAACATCAGGAAAAATTACAGCTGTTGGCAGTACTTAACCAAAGTGTATATATTGACGGGAAGCAGCATTATGTGAATAATGCTATCAAGTATTATTGTAGAAGTGTTTTTGATGCCCTTAATAATGATGACGTTGGTTTGCTAAGGTTTTATAGAAATGAGTTATAGATTTATGCGAGTGATGGTTTTATTTGATTTGCCGGTACTAACAAATGAAGATCTGAAGACATACAGGCAATTTAGAAGATTCTTGCTGAAAAGCGGGTTTATTATGATGCAGGAATCGGTTTATACTAAACTGGCCTTAAATAACACTGTTGCCGGTAGTGTTATGGAATCCATACGCAAAAACAAGCCAAATAAAGGGTTGGTCCAGATGATGCTGGTGACTGAAAAACAATTTTCACGGATGGAATTTGTTACAGGCTGTGGGCAGACTGAGTATATTGATAATGACGAAAGGCTTATTGACTTATGATTTTGGTGCATCCGCTATTTACTGATCCCATCGAAATACAGAATAATAAAATCAATATTGTTATATTGGAACACCAGCATTTATTCACTAAGTTTATTGCAGAAATATTTACTCAGGTCAATGATGGAACAGGGCCTTTTCTTTTATCGCATGATGGAAGGAAGTTGGACTTTGCTAAAAATATGGATATTGTTGTAGATGTTTTTAATTTAACAGTCAATCAAAAAAAGGTTATTAATAAGCTGTATAGCAGCTTATTAATAACAGCGCAGGAATCAGAGCATTATTTGACGACCAGCGAGCTTTTGACAAATATCAACGTATATTTAGATGAGATAATTCAGGATCAGTCTTTAGCTTTGACATATAATGAAGCTTTAGACATAGCAGGGATATTTAAGGCTGCTGATGTAAGATTCGCAGAAGAACAGGAATATTTACCGGAAAAATTGATCGACTATATGGAGGTGATGACGGAGTATTGTAATATAGAATGTTTTGCATTTGTCAACTTAAAAAGCTATATGTTGGAAACAGAATTAAAAAATTTTTATAGAGATGTTTTGTATAAGAGATTCAAAGTAATTTTGCTTGAAAGCAGGATCGATAGCGAAATTTATGAATTAAAAGATTTGGAAAATATTCTGATTTTGGATAAAGACTTATGTGAATTTTAGGGTTATAATATTTAAAAGACCATTAAGATTACCGCATTGTAGTGGATGCGGTTTCTTCAAACTTCAAGATTTGAGGTTTGAGAGTAGTGTAATCTTCAATGGTACTCAAACTACCGACTACCACCACGAGCAAGGCGCTCGGTTTGAGAGTAGTGTAATCTTCAATGGTACTCAAACTGAGCCAATTGCTAATAAGAATGATTCTAAGTTTGAGAGTAGTGTAATCTTCAATGGTACTCAAACGCAAAGCCATTGACATAAGTTGTACCAGTAGTTTGAGAGTAGTGTAATCTTCAATGGTACTCAAACATCTAAACTTACCACAAATTACAGAAGGTTGTTTGAGAGTAGTGTAATCTTCAATGGTACTCAAACTCCGATTGGTCGACCGTTGGTGGCTTTGCTGTTTGAGAGTAGTGTAATCTTCAATGGTACTCAAACGACGCAAGCCGCTTCCTGCCGCCAGTGCAAGTTTGAGAGTAGTGTAATCTTCAATGGTACTCAAACAATCAGTAGAATCGTCAGGATCTTCTTGTTGTTTGAGAGTAGTGTAATCTTCAATGGTACTCAAACCGTTATATATGCCGTAATGTGTGGCTTTATGTTTGAGAGTAGTGTAATCTTCAATGGTACTCAAACTTTGTTGCAGAGATAACGGGTATCCCGCTGTTTGAGAGTAGTGTAATCTTCAATGGTACTCAAACGCTGACGGTAATAACAACTTGCGGCTTGTCGTTTGAGAGTAGTGTAATCTTCAATGGTACTCAAACAAATTGAGGCTCACTAGGTACAGCAATAAGTTTGAGAGTAGTGTAATCTTCAATGGTACTCAAACTGGTATTCTTGCTAATGATCTTAACCTTAGTTTGAGAGTAGTGTAATCTTCAATGGTACTCAAACGCTGGTAGGTAAGATCCGCACGAACTTCCAGTTTGAGAGTAGTGTAATCTTCAATGGTACTCAAACAAAAGTAAATTTAATATCTGACTAAATGTGGTTTGAGAGTAGTGTAATCTTCAATGGTACTCAAACTTTGGGATGTGTTCAAAACGGTATATCCACGTTTGAGAGTAGTGTAATCTTCAATGGTACTCAAACTTTTTGATTTTGATACCACAAAATCTCTGGTTTGAGAGTAGTGTAATCTTCAATGGTACTCAAACATACTGAAAATGCCTTACCAAATGTATTAGGTTTGAGAGTAGTGTAATCTTCAATGGTACTCAAACCATTTCATCAGTGTAGTGTACATATGCCTTGTTTGAGAGTAGTGTAAGTTGTTTGTTATTTTGTTATTTGCCATATTCCTAAAAAAGACGGCTCAGACCGTCTTTTTTGCATGTTTTCAGGGTGGTATTTGTAGTGATCTGAACTAAGGGTTAAAGTACTGGCAAATAAATATTTCTACCAAATATGGTTGCATGTGCAAAATAAAACACAACATCTAGTAATTTTGGCTTTACATTAACAATGCACTGTGCTATGATGATAATGTAAATTTTACGCATAAATAATAATTTTTGTTTGGCGTTAACGATAAGAAATTATGAAAGAAGGCGTCAGTTATGAAAGTAATCAAACGTGATGGCAGTACTGCCGATTTTGACAGCAGCAAGATTATAGTTGCTATCCAGAAAGCCAATCAGGTAGTCGAACCGGAAGACCGTATCGATCAGGAACGTATCGAAGCTATCGCTCATTATGTGGAAAGTAAAAACCGCATGCGTCTTTTGGTTGAAGATATACAGGATATGGTAGAGCATCAGCTTATGGACGAGGGGAAATTCAACCTGGCCAAGTCTTATATTATTTACCGCTATACTCGCGCTTTGGTGCGTAAGGCTAACACGACTGATGAATCCATTTTATCTCTGATCCGTAACAGTAATAAAGATGTTATGGAGGAAAACTCTAATAAAAATGCTGTTATGGCTTCTACTCAGCGCGATCTGATCGCCGGCGAGGTTTCCAAGGACCTGACCCGCCGTCTGATCCTGCCGGAAAAGATTTCTAAAGCCCATGATGAGGGCGCTATCCATTTTCACGATGCTGATTACTTCGTACAGCCTATTTTCAACTGTTGCCTGATCAATGTTGGCGATATGCTGGATAACGGCACTGTAATGAACGGTAAACTGATCGAAAGCCCGAAAAGTTTTCAGGTGGCTTGTACAGTAATGACTCAGATCATCGCTTCAGTAGCCAGCAGCCAGTATGGTGGGCAGTCTGTCGATATTCGTCATTTAGGCAAATATCTGCGCCGCAGCTATGAAAAATTCAAACTAACGATCAAAGCTGAGGTCGGTGACAGTGTTGCTGATGAAGTTGTAGAGCGCCTTACAAAAAGACGTTTGCAGGATGAGCTGCGCAGCGGTGTGCAGACAATTCAATACCAGATTAATACTTTGATGACAACAAACGGACAATCTCCGTTTGTCACTATCTTCCTTAATCTGCAGGCGGACGATGAATATCTGGAAGAAAATGCAATGATAGTAGAAGAGATTCTGCGGCAACGGTTGGAAGGCATTAAAAATGATAAAGGCGTTTTTGTAACGCCTGCTTTTCCGAAACTGGTTTATGTGCTTGATGAACATAACTGCCTGAAGGGCGGTAAGTATGATTATATTACTAAGCTGGCTGTAAAATGCAGCGCTAAACGTTTATATCCTGACTATATCTCTGCTAAAAAAATGCGTGAGAATTATGAAGGAAATGTTTTCGCACCGATGGGCTGCCGTAGTTTTTTGGCTGCCTGGAAGGATGACGAAGGCAATTACAAATTCGAAGGCCGTTTCAATCAGGGCGTCGTATCTTTGAATTTGCCTCAGGTGGCTATTTTGGCACATGGCGACGAAGAAAAATTCTGGCCATTGCTGGATGAACGCTTACAGCTTTGTTATGAAGCTTTGATGTGCCGTCATAACTCATTAAAGGGTATTCGCAGTGACGTCAGCCCTGTGCATTGGCAGTATGGAGCGATTGCACGCTTGGAAAAAGGCGAAGTTATTGATAAATATCTGGAAAAAGGCTATTCTACTATTTCACTCGGTTATATTGGTTTGTACGAAATGACTAAGTTAATGAAAGATGTCAGCCACACAACACCTGAAGGGGAAGAATTTGCTTTGCGCGTGATGAAATATCTGCGTGCTGCCTGTGATAAATGGAAAAAAGAAACAGGGTTAGGTTTTGCCTTATATGGTACGCCTGCTGAATCATTGTGCTATCGTTTTGCCCGTATTGACAAAGAACGGTTTGGTACTATTGTCGATGTAACGGATAAAGGCTATTATACTAATTCTTACCACGTAGATGTTCGTGAGGATATCGACGCCTTTAGTAAATTCAATTTTGAAAGCCAGTTCCAGCGTATTTCTTCGGGCGGCGCTATTTCCTATGTCGAAATTCCTAATATGCGCCATAACCTGGAAGCAATGGAAGATGTTGTTCGCTTTATTTATGACAATATTCAATATGCTGAATTTAATACTAAATCAGATTACTGCCATGTGTGCGGATTTGATGGTGAGATTATCATTAACGATGATCTGGAATGGGAATGCCCTAACTGCGGTAATAAAAATCAAACTTTAATGAATGTTACTCGCCGTACTTGTGGCTATTTAGGTGAAAATTTCTGGAACGTGGGTAAGACTAAAGAAATCAAATCCCGCGTCCTGCATCTGTAAGCGGGAGGCGTTATAAATGAATTACGCTACGATAAAGACCCATGATACCGCCAATGGGCCGGGAGTGCGTGTGTCGCTGTTCGTCAGCGGCTGCACTCACCAGTGCAAAGGGTGTTTTAACCCGGAAGCATGGGACTTTAATTATGGTGCTCCTTTTACAGAAACAGAGGAAGATACAATCGTCAGAGGATTGGAGCCCTGGTTTATCCGCGGGCTTTCGCTTTTGGGCGGCGAGCCTTTTGAGCCGTCTAATCAACAGGCACTTTTGCCGTTGCTGCGTAAGGTACGTAAGTCTTATCCTGAAAAAACGATCTGGTGTTATACCGGGTATGATTTTGAACAGGATCTTCTTACGGGTCGTTTATGTGATTGGCCGGTTACTGAGGAGATGCTTTCTTATATAGACGTTTTAGTAGACGGCGAATTTAAGCTCGATTTAAAAAATCCCAATCTGCGTTTTCGAGGCAGTTCTAACCAGCGCGTTATTGATTTAAAAAAATCGCTGTATGGTGATGAACTGGTTTTATGGTCAGAAGCTTATTAAAATTAAAACCCCTTCCACATATAATAATATGGGAGGGGTTTTTGTATGATATCGTAACTAAATAATTAAAATATATAATTTGCGTAGCTTGTCTCTTCAATTAAATAGCTTTATAATATTATCAATAGATAATAATTTTGGTTTTGATGTGGAGTGAAGTGCATGTTAAATGTGTTTAAAAATAAATTTTCACAGATTCACAAGCAAAGTAAAGAAGCGAAAGAACTTTTGCGTTTTATCGGACCTGGTATTTTGGTAACGGTGGGATTTATCGATCCAGGAAACTGGGCTGCTAATTTGGCGGCCGGCGCCGATTACGGGTATGCTTTGCTGTGGGTCGTAACGTTATCAACTCTGATGTTGATTTTGCTGCAGCATAATGTAGCTCATCTGGGCATCGTCACAGGTGAATGTTTATCGGAAGCAGCAACAAGATTTTTACCTAAGCGTATTTCACGTCCAATTCTGGTTACTGCTATTATGGCGGCGCAGGCAACTGCTTTAGCTGAAATTTTGGGTGCGGCGATTGCACTTAATATGTTGTTTGGCATTCCAATTATGGCTGGTGCTGTGATTACCGCTATCGTTTGCACGCTGATGTTGTGGACAAATTCCTACAGTCGTTTGGAAACATGGATAGCGGGTTTTGTTTCTGTTATTGCCATGTCTTATTTATTTGAAATTTCAATGGTACATGTTGATTGGCCACAGGCCGTTGTCAGCTGGACTGTGCCTAATATTCCAGCAGGTTCGATGCTGGTGGTAATGAGTATTTTAGGTGCTGTAATTATGCCGCATAATTTATTTCTGCATTCTGAAATTATTCAAAGCAGGCATTGGAACCTGGAAGATAAGGCATTGATGGAAAAACAGCTGCGTTTTGAATTTGTCGATACTTTATTTTCTATGAGTATCGGCTGGGCGATCAACAGTGCCATGATTTTGCTGGCCGCTGCAACATTTTTTGTTCATGGAGTTAGTGTCAGTGAATTACAGCAGGCTCAGGAGCTGCTGGTGCCGCTTTTAGGTGAGAATGCAGCACATATTTTTGCAATAGCACTGCTTTTTGCAGGGATTGCTTCTACAACAACGGCGGGTATGGCAGGTGTTACTATTTTTTCAGGTATGTTCGGTGAATCTTACGATATGAAGGATATTCATTCACGTGTTGGTTTGCTGCTGACATTTGTTCCTGCTGTTATCGTTTTATATTTCATCAATGATCCCTTCTGGGGATTGATCGTCAGCCAGATGCTGCTTAGTGTGCAGCTTCCGTTGACTGTATTTATGCAGATTTGGCTCACTTCTTCACCAAAAGTAATGGGGACTTATGCTAATAAGCCTTTTACTAAAGGTCTGCTTTATGCGGTAGGATTTATTGTTACAGCACTCAATTTGTATCTTTTATATGTTAGTTTGCAATAAAATAATGATGCGGTATGAATTAAAACGGTTCAGCTTAGCTGAACCGTTTTAATTGTTAATCTGTCAGTTTTTATTGCCCAGCTGCTCCAGCATGGTAGCAACGCTGAACGGTTTATTTTCCAGTAAGGCATCTATGCGCATAGTAATCAACGGATGCTGGCTAAGTCTGCGCGCTGTGATAAGTGCCGCCCGCAATGCTGGTGTAAGCTGTTCGTGTCCCCATTCTTCAAGAATGATAGAAGCAGCGCCGCGCGGCCAATCGTAAATAGAGGTCAAAGCGGCTGTGACTATAGGAACTCCGGTACCAGGGTGCGTTTCCAGGTATTTCAGCGGGATCAAAAGCGCTGTTTCTGATTGTGTATAGGTATTGATGTTTTTTTCGATAAAAGTCAATACTTTCTGGGGACGTTCATCGTTTTCAAAGCCTAGAAGATAAGGAAACAAAGCACTTTCCAGAGGGTGCTGCTTAAGATAATCGAAAAGACGTTCCCATATATCAATATCCAGTTCAAAGGCAAATTCAGCAGTAGTGTAATTTACGCTGCCATCTTCTTTGAATAATTGTGCTTGCACTTCCTCATACCAGTCGCGGCTGTAAATCAGTTTTTCACAGCGGCTTACCAGTTCGTGGCTGGCGTTAGAAGGTAATGCTGCCCAGTTACTGTCGGTGATAAGCTTTTGCAGTCCAATGGAAATGTTTATTATTCCGATCAGGTCAGCAGGAGTTTTATCATATCGTTCAGCATGGCGCAGAAGCTCGCTGATCAGAGTCTTAGAATCGATACCGCTGATATCAATATAAGTTGGATCACTGTTTCCAATATAGTAACGGTCAAGCATCATAATAAAATTATTAATGATCAAAAGACAGCCACGGTAAGTTTTATAGTCCAGCTGCTCTTTATGCAAATGGTGTAATAACTGTCCCTTACGCATTACTACCAGACAAATCGGAGCATAATCGATTTCGATTTCACAACCGTGCCGAAGCAGCCAAATTTCTTCTTCTTCTGTAGTGCATTCAAGATCATAGAGGGTGAATATACGTCCCCAGCCTCTGGTAGAGCGAACAAGTTCCCATAGCTCGTCCTGTGGTGCAATATTATTGATACGGTAGGCAAAGGTAAGGAAAAAAGTGAATTCTTCACAGCGGCAAAGATCGACTAAATCATCCCAAAGGTTTTCGGAATGTTCTTTGCGCAGCTTCTCCAGTCCAAAGACTGCTAAGATGACGATTGCATATTTAACAAGCTCACGTTTATGCGCTGTATACAGCCAGTCTTCGGCTAAAGCAAGCAGTGGTTCGGGAACTTCGTCTTCTGACAGCAGTTCTACAAGCGGATCACAAACACTGACACATAAAATTTTTATCAATGCTTCTTCAAGAACCGCTTTTGCAGTAGCAGAAGGTTCATCAGCATAAGCCAGCAGCATACTGCAGACGGCTTCAGCACCTGGCAAGTCAGGCGGCATTTCGGCAGTATATATATAGGCATCATCGCTTCCTAATGGCCGTGGTAATGACGGAGTCGGATCATCTATCAAGGCACCTCCTTGATAGATGCCATTTTCATCTAGCTGATCCATTACATAAGCAAAAATACTGTGTTCATTTTTATCCATAAAGTTCATCCCTTAATTTTAAAATTATGCCTATTATACCATATAAGGCTATTCTTGACAGAAAAAAATACCCTGCCTGAGCAGGGTATTTTGCTGTTTATTTTAGAATGTTACGGGTTCACCGTAATAAGCACAGGTCAGAACCTTCTTCATACCTTCAGCATCAATTTTTCTCGGATTAGAACCAGTGCAGGGATCCAATACTGCATTGGCGGCGATTTCATCTATATGTTGTTTGAATAATTCTTCGCTGACGCCGTTTTCTTTATAGGTTTGGGCGATACCAAGTTTTTTGTTCAATTCTTTGATTGAATCGATAAGTGCATCAGTCAGCTGTTTATCTGTATTACCGGTAAGTCCCAGCATACGCGCTATAGTTGCATATCTGTCAGCACAAACTTTGGCATTATATTGGATAACAGACGGTAGCAGGATCGCATTACAGCAGCCGTGCGGGATATCGAACATCGCACCGGTTTTATGGGCCAGGCTGTGGGCTATACCTAAAAGTGCATTCGAGAAAGCCATCCCAGCCAGGCATTGAGCAATATGCATTTTGCCTCGTGCATCTTTATCACCATAATAGCTGTCAATCAAACTGTCATAAATATCACTAATAGCTTTAAGTGCCAGCGGGTCAGAGAAATCGCTGCGTGCAAACGCGACATAAGCTTCGATTGCATGGGTCAAAGCATCCATACCTGTATGAGCAGTCAAAGTTTTCGGCATGGTCAGAGGGATATCGGTATCCAAAATAGCAATATCCGGCGTGATTTCAAAATCTGCCAGCGGATATTTTATATTAGTAGAGTAATCAGTAATGACCGAGAATGCAGTTACTTCTGTTGCCGTACCGCTTGTAGAAGGAATTGCTACGAAAATAGCCTTATTCCTGAGTTTGGGTATATTGAAAGGTTTCTTGATTTCTTCAAATGTTGCTTCGGGGTGCTCGTAAAAGACCCACATGGCTTTCGCCGCATCTATAGGTGAACCGCCGCCGATAGCAACGATAACGTCAGGAAGGAATTTGCGCATGGCTGCGGCACCTTTAAAGACGGTCTCGATAGACGGATCTGGTTCGATGCCTTCGAAAAGCTGGGTTTCCACACCGATTTCATGCAGGATATCTTCGACCTTCTGCAAAAAACCGCCCCGTTTCATAGAACTGCCACCGGTGAGGATCATTGCCTTTTTGTAGCCTTTCAGATTTTTTAATTCGTCGATTGCACCCGAGCCATAATAAATGTCACGTGGTAAAGTAAATCGTGCCATAGCTTGACACCTCCTAAAATAATTTGCCTTGATATTTTCATTATAACATTTTAACTAAATTCTACAAGGTTAGTAGGAATATAAAAAGTTAAATAATTGTAAATTTAAGGAAACATTTAGTGAATGGAGTTGGGAACCCAAATGGCTATAAATTGAGGAAAGTTTTAAAACTTTGAATAAAGTGCCGTGATACGGGAATTTCCTTTTCCAGGCAGTTTTCAACGGTCAGTATATAAGTGTCATTGAACCAGGGAATGATTTCGCGCACTTTATTCATATTAACAATATAGCTTTTGTGAGTTCTCAAAAAACCGCAGGGACGTAGTTTTTCTTCCAAAGTTTTTAAAGGCAGGTTTGATTCCAGAATACCTTTATTGGTATAGATCAGTATTTTTTTACTGGTATCTGTTTTGATAAGATAAATTTCTTCTTTGGGATTAAAGACTAAAAGTTTATTGTTGTTCCAAATAGAGAGCTTGATAGGAAAATTACAGCGGGATGGCAACTGCTGCTGAGATTGATTCTGCAAAACTTTTTGCAATTTTATAACAGTTGCCTGCAGGCGTGTCTTAGTATAGGGCTTAAGAATGTAATCGAAAGCTTCAAGTTCGAAGGCTCGTACTGCGAATTGATCGAAGCCCGTGGAAAAAATTATTTTCGGAGGGTTGGGCAAAGTTTTAAGTTTCTCGCCAACGGCCAGTCCGTCTAATACTGGCATTTCAATATCTAAAAAAACAGCGTCAGCAGTATTGTTTGAAAAATAATCAAGTACTGCCTCTCCATGTTCACATTCAGCAATGATCTCCAAATTGCTGTTAGTTTCCAGTAAGGCTCGCAGTTCTTGGCGGGACGGAAATTCATCATCTGCGATAACTATTTTTAGCATTTCAATCCTCCTCTTGCTTTGGTATTTTAAAACTGACGGTAGTACCTGTACCATATGTGCTGTCTATATGAAGACCGTTGTCCGGGCCGTAAATTGCCATTAGACGTTTATGTATATTAGTCAGGCCAATGGATTTACGGCCAGGGATATCAAGAAGCAGCGAAGCCAGTTTTACTTCAGGAATGCCAATGCCATCGTCATGCACGGATATAAAAAAATATTCTGTATCTTGGCTGACTGTTATAGTGATAGTGCCGCCATCTAATTTTGACCGTAGACCATGTTTGACAGAATTTTCAATTATTGGCTGTAAAATCAGGGCTGGAACCTTAAAAAAGGCTGTGTCATCAATTTCATAATTTATTTTTAGTTTGTCGCCGAAACGTGCTATTTCAATATTAATATAGGCATTGATGTGCTGCAGTTCCTGCCGCAGGGAAATTAATGTATTTGGATCAGCAAGGTTTTGGCGGTAATAATCAGCCAGATAATTGATAAGTTTTTTAGCTGTCTGAGGCTGTATGCTGCAATAATAGCTGATCGTATTTAGGGCATTGAATAAAAAATGCGGATTGATCTGCGCCTGTAGAGCTTTTATTTCAGCATTGGCCAGCAGTTTAGTACGTTCTTTGATCTGATTGATTTCGATATGCGTAGAAAGCATTGTTGCGATACCTTCAGCCAGCTTTGTTTCAAAGGCAGTCATTTTTTCTGCAACTATATGTCCCACACAAAGATAACCAATCGTGGCAGTATCGTTTGCCAGCGGCAAAGCCTGATAAGAAGTAAGTACAGTAAGCTTTTTATTGTTCAGGCAAAATTTTTCTGATAGCAGTGTTTCCAAGTCTCTCTGCAGGTAGTCAAGAAATGGCTGTTCTTGTTCACAGGCTGCGTAGCCAAGCAGCTGATAGTTAGAGGTAATACAGACAACGTCAAAGGATTTGACGTTTTGCAGGATGCTTTCCGTAATTTTTTGGGCGGCATTTTGATCGAAACCATTCTGCAAAATAGAAATTGAACTATTAGTAACATTCAGTGCAATTTTTGCCGCCAGCCCTTCAAGAATATCCTTCTGTTTATAACTGTCCATGATAAGACCGATAAAACAACCGGTACCTAAAGCTGTCGTGATCATTACCTGGAGAGCACAATCTTCAATTGATGGTGTAAATGTGTGGGGATAACAAAATAAGGCGAGTAAAATGATATGGCTGGAAGCGAAAATAAAACTTACGCCGATAGCGTGAGGCAGCAGTTCTTTTTTTTGTTTGAACCAGTGTGATAAAAGTCCTGCCAGTAGCCCTTCTACTAAGAAAAAGCAGCCGCTCACGAGAGCAGCTTTGGTATGGATAAACAAAACATAGTGAACAGAGATGAGCAGACTTGTACAGAAACCGATTAAAGGACCGCTGACTAGACCAGCTACGATAATAAAGATGGAACTGGTGTTGATAAGCCAGCTTTCGCCATATAAAGACCAGTAAGTATTGAGGATGCCTAGCAACGAAAAAAACGCAATAATATGTAGCTTGTTTTTTAACGAATAATTTTGTTGAAATAAGGTTGTTTGAAAAAACGCGGTTCGGCTGCAGATAAAGAAAATAATTAAAAATACTGCTAGTCCAAACCATAAATGACTCATTGTTTGGTAAAGAAAGTTCAGCATGAATTGCTCCTTATAAAGGCAAAATCATGCATCTTATTGCAGATTTTGTCATCTTGAGTTCATTTTTATCCTAAAAGTTGCATTTTATGTTATTTTAAATTTAGGAAATTGGTTGAATTTATCAGATTAAGTTCATTATATAAAAATTTAGTTATACATACAAGAAATGCATCCATTCTATTATGGAAGGGGGATAGTAGCTAATAAGCGCGAAAGGAGAAATTTATTATGGATTTGAAAACGTGTCTTTATGTTGGGTTTGCTCTTTATACGATATTTGTTATTTATGTGGGTTTTATTGGCTCTAAAAAAATAAAAGGGTTAAGTGATTTTGCGGTTGCCAGCGAAAGTATGGGACCGATATCATTAGGATTGGCTTTTGCCGCCTCTTTCTTTAGTGCTGCTACTTTTCTGGGGTATGTCGGATACGCTTACGCCTGGGGGGCTTCCGCTTTATGGATATTTTTAGCTATTTTTGGCGGGTCTACATTAGGGTTTATCGTTATTGCAAAAGGTGTGCGTGACAGTAACACTAAAATTAAAGCTTTATCATTGCCGGACTGGCTGGGAGAAATGTATAAAAGTGACTTTTTGAGGGCGTTGGTTTCTATTATCGTTATGATTCAGATGTTTTATGTGGCTGGTCAATTATCGGCAGGCGGTACGCTTTTATCAGGCCTTTTGGATATTGATTACAGTACTGCCGTTATTGCGGTAACTGTAGTTACTATTGTTTATGTCACTTTAGGTGGTTTGTTTGCGGATGTTTATACAAGTATTGGTCAGACTTGTTTGATGATGTTTGCTGGTGTGATTGTTTTCTTGTCAGGATTCTTTTTCTTCAAGGGCGGCATTACAGAAGTCAGTACGATCATTGCTGCGCGTGATCCACTGTTGACTGCGGTCATTAATCCTAAATCATTACATATGTACAGCTACGCTACTGTTTTCGGTGTTATTTTGATTGAATTTGCTTTTTCTGGACAACCGCAGCTGCTGACAAAAATTTTAGCATTAAAAGATCCTAAAGATATGAAAAAAATGATCTGGACTTGGATTGTTGCCTCATTCTGCTGTATGTTGGTAATTTTTGGCGGTTTGTATATGCTGGCACTGAATCCTGATCTGCAGCAGCCTGACTATGCGGTAGTAGAATATGTCAGAGCTTATTTTCATCCCATTATCAGCACGCTGCTTGCGGTTTCGATTGTAGCGGCATTGATGTCGACAGCCTGTGGTCTGCTTTTGGTTATGACAACCTGTATTGCTAATGATCTTTTTATTAAAACGTTGGTTAAACGTAAAATCATAAATATTCCGCAGGAAAAAGCTCAGAGGATCGCATTTATGATGACGAAGATATTGCCGGCAGTTTTTGGGATTATTTGTGTTTTGATGACACTGCATCCACCGCAATTTATGGGAGTCATGGTCTGGATTGGCATTTCTGGTGTCGCTTCAGCTACATTAGCACCGATGCTGATTGCTATTATCTGGCCTGAACGTATTAATGCTACTGCCGCTATCTGGGGAGCGATTGCAGGAGAAGCAACTTACATGGTTGTTTATCTGTTTACTAATATTGAAAAAAGCGTTATGGCAGCCGGTGCCTGAGGGTTGATCGTCAGTTTTGCGGTAATGTGGCTACTGTCTTCTAATAAAAAGAAACAGCGAATAACAGAAATGTGATCAAAAGTAAAGGATGTGATGAAAAATGTTGTGGGCAAGTCCGATGCTAACAGTTTGGGCCGTAGGTTGTGTATTGACACTTATAGTTTCATATATCCTTTTAGAAAAATGGTATTGAGGCAGGTGTAAATGATGAGGAAACCAAAAGTCGTAATTCTGGGAACTGGTGGAACTATTGCCGGTAAAGCAGGCTCTAATACAGAAATGACAGGCTATCAGGCTGGTGAAATAGGTATTCAGACCTTGATAAATGCTGTTCCGGAAATGCTTGAAGTTGCGGATGTAACTGGTGAACAGTTCTGCAATATCGGCAGTTTTGATATGATTGATGATATCTGGCTGAGATTAAGCCGTAGGGTCAGTGAACTTCTGCAACAGCCGGAAGTCGATGGTATTGTTATTACACATGGTACAGATACGCTGGAAGAAACAGCATATTTTCTAAATTTAACTGTTAAAAGTGAGAAACCGGTGGTTTTAGTTGGCGCTATGCGTCCGGCAACAGCGATGAGTGCCGATGGTCCTGTCAATCTGCTGAATGCAGTTGCTTTAGCCGGTTCGCAAGAGGCGGTTGGTAAGGGCGTATTGATTGCAATGAATGATCAAATTAATGGGGCTCGTGATGCAACTAAAACCAATACTACACATGTGGAAACATTTAAATCGTGGGAACTGGGATATTTAGGCTATTTTCAAAATGGGAAACCTATTTTCTATAAAGCAAGTCTGCGTCGGCATACGGCAGCAGCTGAGTTTGATATCAGTAAAGTAACTGCTCTGCCGCGAGTTGATATCGTCTATCTGCACGTAAACTGTGATGATATTTTAGTAAGAGCGGCAGTTTCGGCTGGGGCGCTGGGAATAGTTATTGCAGCCTTTGGTCACGGGAATCTGCATATCAATATAAAGCCTGCCCTGATCAATATTGCTCGAAGTGGTATTCCTGTAGTACGCAGTACGAGGGTCGGTAATGGTATCGTAAGCCGGAGTGCAGACGATACTGATAACAAATTTATAGCTGCGGACAGTCTTAATCCGCAGAAAGCCAGAATACTTCTGCAATTGGCGCTGCTTAGAACGAAAAGTCCAGAGGAAATTCAAAGAATGTTTGATGAATATTAAGGAATAATAGTAAAACACCGCTTGTTTAAACAAGCGGTGTTTTCTTTGTATCAGAAGAAATAAATCTTTTGAATAAGCGCAGCGTCAGGTGCCGTCCGCTCGATGCGGACGAGCGCTTGACAGGGGGGACTATTTGATGATAAAATAAAAATAATAGGAATATTTATCAAAACAGTTATATAAACAAATAAGTAAAGTTCTAAATAGTTGTATAAAACAATAAATATATAAGATTAGGTGCAGTAATGCTTAATAGAGAAACAGGTGTAAAACCTGTGCTGTCCCGCAGCTGTAATGCAGAGTTAGTCTTAAAATGTCACTGGGAAACTGGGAAGGCAAGACGAGCGATGAAGCAGAGCCAGAAGAACTGCCTGATTTTGACGCTATAAAATTCCTGCGATTGATGGGATTGCGCAATTATTTGACGCCTTTCTGTATTTATATGCAGAAGAGCGTTTTATTTTGTTTCAAGGGCAAAAGCTTTTGAATAAATGTAGAAATAATATGGGAAATGGATGTGGTTAAAGGTGAGAAGATTTGTAAAGAAAAGGTCATTGATATTTACACTGATTGGTTCAAGTTTTTTGTTTAGTGGTGTTACTGCTCATGCTGAAGAAGTTACAGAAAGTTTTACACTTGACCCTATGGTCATTACTGCTACAAGGACGGAGATGAGCGTGAAGGAAAGCCCCTCGGCTGTAGAAATTGTCAGCAGCAAAAAATTAGAAGAAACACAGGCGAAAACGTTGCGTGACGCTTTAAATTCTGCGTTGGGAGTAAACGTCTTTAATGATTTTCAGGGACGCAGTAATGTCAGTATTCGCGGCAGTGAGTCAAGGCATGTTTTAATTATGGTAGACGGTAAGCGTTTGGGTGGGGAACTTTCCTATAATTCCGCTAATGCCTGGGACGTTGATCGTATTCGCATGGAGGATGTGGAACGTGTAGAAATTATCAGAGGTCCAGCCGGAGCTTTGTATGGCAGTGATGCTATGGCGGGGGTTATCAATGTAATTACAAAAACTCCGGAAAAAAATGCCGGTAGTATCAATTATGAATATGGCTGGTATGAAAATGGTAAAGGTGCTGGCTACAAGTCTAATGTTTATCTGCAGGGGGTTGAAAAAAATGTATCCTATAAGTTAAATGCTGGCTTGAATAATAATAGGCCTTATATGGATCCAGCAGGCAGCGGAGATGAAATGAATTTTTATGGAAAGGAACAACCGATATCTTTAAGTGTAGGTTATAAGTTTGATAATGGAAATCAATTATCTGCCGATTTCAGCAGGATTAAAGAGGATAATCAGAAGGGTAGTTCATCTGTAACAGTTATGAGGCCGGGTGAAGTCTGGCAAAATAAAAAATCTACTATTTATAATGATAACAAACGTACAGATTATTCACTGACCTATAAAGGTGATGATGAAAAGCAAAGCTGGATTATCAGAGCTTATCAATCGGTTTATGATAAACGTTATACAAGTCAGGATGTTACGCAAATGTTTACGGGCGGCAAACCTGGAACAATAACTGTTAAAGATCCTAAGATTGATACTGTAAAAAGGACCTTGAGTGTTATTGAAGGTCACGATTCATGGCATATGGGAGATAAACATTATTTAACGGCAGGGCTGGAGTACCGCCGGGATAACAGTGAAGGGACCAGATTAAAGAAGAAAGGTACTCCTGTAGCTGGAGGCAGTGCATATAATGCTTATGATGAAGCGGCTATTAATTATACTGCCGTATATGTTCAGGATGAATTTAAACCTGATGAAAAATGGTTGATTATTCCTTCTGTACGTTATGATTACAGTGATAAATTTGGCAGTGAAATAACAAGCCGTTTGGCAACTACTTATAATGCGGCTAAAGACATACGTGTGAAGGCTGTTATCGGTCAAGGGTATAAAACTCCTACAGTTAATGAGTTGTACCATTTTTGGGAGATGTACGCTGCTAATCCGGGTGGCTCAGGACAGTTTTTTGAGGGTAATCCAGATTTGCAACCGGAAAAATCTTTAAGTTATGAATTAGCTGTGGAGAAGGACTGGGGAGATAAAACTACAGCTCATTTAGGAATTTTCCGCAATGACGTTAAGGATTTGATAAGTTCATACTGGACAGGCAGATTTACTGATGATGATCCCAATAGCTATCCGGGACTTGGTAGAGATCAGGTTATGACTTATCGGAATGTACCAAAGGCAACATTACAGGGTGTAGAATTTTATGGTTCGCATGAATTAGGGAAAAATATTTTTATGAATTTTGGTTATACTTATTTAGAGGCTAAAGATAAGACAGGCGGAACGCGTTTAACTGATCGTGCTAAGCATCAGTTAACTTTTGGTGTATCTTATCAACCGCAAAATATTTATGCCTGGGATTGCAGTTTTGATATTGTTTCTAATCTAAATTATTATTATCACAACGCAGATAAGAGTACAATGGGGAATTCTGTATATTCTACTAAGAATTTTACTATTGCTAATATTATGGCATCAAAACACCTTACTAAAGATGCCAAGATTTATTTGGGGATCGATAACATAAGTAATCATAGGAATTTTGGCGCTTATGCTGATGGAAATTTAGGACGTTTGTATAGAGTTGGTATGGAATATAAATTTTAATACATAGTAGAAATATCTAGCGGGCTTAATGCCTGCTAGATATTTTAAATGGAGTTATGATATGAAAAAAATAATTTTAATGCTGTGCTTGTTGGCAGTTTCAGTAACTATGTATGGCTGCACTTCAAAAGAAATTCATAAAGATAGCGGGTTGATGAAAATAACGGACGATAATGGCAGGCAGGTTGCTTTTTCCAAAAAGCCTGAAAGGATCGTAGTTCTGTCACCTTCTTTTTTAGAACTTTTGGAAGTTTTAGATGGAAATGTTGTAGGACGGGCGGAATCCACAATTGTCAGGACTCCTGATTTTGCCAAAAATGCTGCTGTTGTTGGCTTTATTTTTAATATCAATACTGAAAAAGTAGTAGAATTGAAGCCTGATTTGATTGTCGCTTATAAGGGGATGCATGAAAAATACATCCAACTTTTTGAAGCAAATGGTATTCCTGTAGTAGTTTTAAATTTAAAAACTTATGAAGATGTCAAACATAGTATAAAAATTTTAGGTGAACTGACTGGCCAGAAAGAGAAAGGGCTAAAAATTGCATCAGAGCTTGACAAAAAAGTACAGAATACAGTTAAGCAGCTTCCTAAAAATACTAAAAGGGTTGCTATTTTACACAGCAGCGCACAAAATGTGACATTAGAGAAGGAAAATAGTATTGCTGGCTGTGTTGCCAAGTTATTGCAACTACATAATATTGTCCAGGACATTCAGAGTGTAACTGCTCCAACTGGTGAACAGATGTCTGATAAAGCTCCTTATAATCTGGAATTCTTAATAGAAAAAGACCCGGAAATAATTTTTATTACCTCAATGGGAGATAAAAACGATATTGAAGTGCGTTTGCAAAATGACGTTATGAGCAGTCCTGCCTGGGAATCAATAACGGCAGTAAAAAATAATGCAGTATATTATTTGCCGGATGAATTATTTCTTTTGAATCCAGGACTTAGATACTCTCAGGCTGTAGAATATATGGCATCGAAGCTGCAGGAATAAGGCTAAAAAATTATTTTGGCAAGATTTTGAATTATGGTTTATAATGACAACATAAGTAAGCGAAGGCTAACTTCATGGAACAATGTTATTTCAGCAAACGTAATATGAAAGGAATGAAAATTTATGAAAGATTTTTTGATTGTTTATTCCAGTAAAACCGGCAATACAGAGAAAGTTGCAAAGAAATTTTATGAAGTGGCAGGAGAACGCTGTGACCTTGCTGCTGTGAAGCAGGTGCCGGCAGTAGATGATTATAAGGTTATTTTTGCTGGTTATTGGGTCGATAAAGGTGAACCCGATAAGGATATGCAGGAGTTTTTGCAGACTTTGGATAATAAAAAAGTCGTACTTTTTCAAACGTTGGGAGCAGAAGCTTACTCTGAGCACGGGATCAGCTCATTAGCCAATGCCGGCAGATATTTAAGCACCGGGTGTAAAGTAGTAGGCACTTTATCTATTCGCGGTGCGATTGATCCGAAGCTGATCGAAACAATGATGAAGATGCCTGAAGGACATCCGCATGCACCTACGGAAGAAAGTAAAAAACGGTGGAAGGACGCAAGTACTCATCCTGATGAAGCAGATTTGCAAGCTGCAGGAGAGTATATACAAAAATTTATCACTTTTTATGACAGGTTTTATAAATAAAATTTGTATGGATTTTTAGAAAATACTGGGTAATTTTAAAAATGAAAAAAATAGACAAAATCACCACGCTGGGCAAAATGATGCTTAAAGACAAAATAACTAGTTCCTGGGATAAATTACTGACAGAGAAACCGCAAGATGACTTAATGGTTTTTTATAAAAAGAGGCTGGAGCACTTTTGGCGTCTGCCGGATTTAGAAAAAATTATCGGCAAAGAGAAGGCTGCACGCTCATATGCGGCAATGGAAGAAGTTGATGTTTTATTTGAAGATAAAGGCATCAAACCGCTGCCGCCGCCTCTGGGACAGAATGCTTTCAAGAAGCTTTTGCGTGAAGCTTCCAGCGGCAGGCCTATAGCAGCTTATATCCATATTCCTTTTTGCAAGATCAGATGCACTTATTGTAGCTTTTTTAAACAGGGTTCTTCAATAAAAGCAGAAGCAGAATATGTAACCAAGCTTTTGACAGAGCTGGAACAGATGCGTAATATGCATTATTTGAAAACTGCGGAAATCCAAGCGGTCTTTCTTGGCGGCGGGACTCCTGGAACCTTGACGAAAGAACAGCTCAGCAGTATTTTGCAGAAGGTACGCCAAGTGCTTCCTTTAAGTTCTGATTGTGAAATTACGGTTGAGAGCAGTATTTATGATATGGACGAAGAGAAACTTGCTGCTTGCATCGAAAATGGTGCAAACAGATTTAGCTTTGGGGTGCAAACTTTTGCTACGGATCTGCGCCGACAACTGGGGCGTCCTGATACCTGCGAAGAAGTTGTGCGTAAATTGAAGCTTTTTGCTGCGACGGGTACAAAGGTTATCATTGACCTGATTTATGGTTTACCGGGGCAGACAAAAGAATTGCTGCAGCGAGATTTACAGTTTTATCTGGATTGCGGTCTTAGTGGTGTCGATTTGTATAAACTGCAGATTTTTCCTGGGACGCCGCTGGGCAATCAATTTAAAGCTGATCAGAGTAATTTCCCTACTGGGCGGGAGTTGGCAGAGCTCTTTGTCAGCGGCGCAGAATTTTTAAGCAGGAATGGCTGCCGTCAGCTGAGCTGTTGCCATTGGGCAACTGATGACAGGGAAATAAGCCGTTATAATACTATGGTGAAAGAAGGCGCTCAGGTTCTGGCTTTCGGAGCCGGCTGCGGCGGATCATTAGGCAATTATGCTTATATGCAGCCGTTTGATCTGGAAAAATATGGAAGCCTGGTTGATAAGGGTATAAAGCCTTTTGTTATGTTATTTGAAAGAGATGAGTTTGCGCCTGTTTTTGCCGCGATCAAAGGTCAGTTTGACAGTGGCGTCTTTGAACCTCAAAAATTGAGAAGCTTATCAGAAATACCTTTTTCTGAATTGTTGTTTCCTTTATTGGAACGTTGGCGTAACAACGGTTTAATGGAAGCTGCTGATGGTGTTTACAAGCTGACGCCAATGGGTTTGTTCTGGCAGAATCAATTGAATCGTGCAGTGATGATAGCTGTGCAGTATTTAGTATACGGGCCGCGTGTTGCGGGAAGAAAGTCAGCTTTGACAATGATGAGTGCAATGGAAAATCGTACTTAAAAGTTATATGATTAAAGCCCCTGTTCAATAAGAACAGGGGCTTTAATCGGTTATTATTTAAGCTTTTAATTCGATTTCCAGCAGGCAGTCGCCGCTTTCGATACGGTTACCTGCTGTTACGTGGATCTGGGCTACGATACCGCTGATTGGGGCGGCGATAGTTGTTTCCATTTTCATAGCTTCGGTAACTACAAGCGGGGTGCCTTTAGTTACTGCTTGTCCTTTTTCCACCAGTACTTTAACAACGGAACCTGATAAAGTAGCGCCGATCTCACCCTGATTGGCTTTATCAGCTTTTTTGCGGCTGATATTGGTAGCTTTGACATTTCTGTCTTTGATATCGATTTCCCTGGGCAGACCGTTGAATTCGAAGGATACTGTACGAATACCATCGGCATTGGCTTCGCCGATATGTACAAGCTTAATGACCAGCATCTTGCCTTGTTCGATTTCTACTTTGATTTCTTCGCCTATTTTCATGCCGAAGAAGAAGGTTGGTGTATCAAGTACAGAAACATCTCCGAAATCATGTACGCGTTTGACCCAGTCAGTAAAGACTTTTGGATAGAGACAGTAAGAGCTGACGGCTTCTTCTGTAATAGGTGCTTCCAGTTCTGCAAGTTTAGCTTTTATTTCCTCAAAATTAACAGGCGGCAAAGTATCGCCGGGACGGCCTTCTAAAGGTTTACGTCCTTTGAGAACTATTTGCTGCAGTTTTTGAGGGAAGCCTTGATAAGGAACGCCGATACGGCCTTCAAAAAATTCCACTACAGAAGCAGGGAAATCGAGTACGTCACCTTTAGCATAGATATCTTCTTCGCTGAGATCGTTTTGTACCATGAAGAGAGCCATATCACCGACTATTTTAGAAGAAGGAGTTACCTTGATTAAATCACCGAACATCATTGAGACGCGGTGATACATATCTTTGACTTCTTCCCAACGTTCGATAAGACCGAGAGCGGTTGCCTGCTGTTTAAGGTTGGTGTATTGGCCGCCCGGCATCTCGTGTACATATACTTCCGGGTTTGGAAACAGTTCGGTCTGGTCAGCGGCTTTATAATATGGACGTACGGTTTCCCAATAACGGGATAGTTCGTTCATAGCATCGACGTCTACACGCGGCTGGCGCGGATGACCGCTGAGCGCATAATAGAGGCTGCTGCCGCTGGGCTGAGAAGTGCCGCAACTCATAGCGGACATCGCTGTATCAACAATATCAACACCGGCATCGACGGCACGGGCGTAAGTGTAGATAGCATTGCCGCTGCCTTCATGTGTGTGCAGATGTATCGGCAGGTCAACAGCGTCTTTGAGAGCACTGACAAGGCGGTAAGACGCCTCAGGTTTTAACAGTCCAGCCATATCTTTGATTGCAATAATATTGGCACCGGCGGCTGCCAGCTCTTTAGCCATATCCACATAATATTTCAGATCATATTTATCCCGGCGGGGGTCCAGAATATCGCCGGTATAGCACAGTGCCGCTTCGGCAACTTTATTGCATTCTCGCACAGTATCTATGGAAAGACGCATATTATCAAGTCCGTTGAGGCTGTCAAAGATGCGGAAAACATCGACACCGTTTTTGGCGGCCAGATGAATAAATTCCTTGACGACATTATCAGGATAGCTGGTATAGCCAACTGCATTGGCTCCGCGCAGCAGCATTTGCAGTAAAATATTAGGTGCTTTTATACGGAATTGCTGCAGCCGATCCCAGGGACTTTCGTCGAGAAAACGGTAAGCAACGTCAAAGGTAGCGCCGCCCCAGCATTCGAATGAGAAAAGGTTTGGAAGTTTTCCTGCTGTAGCAGCTGCTACTTTCATCATATCGTTTGTACGCAGACGAGTCGCAAACAATGACTGATGTGCGTCGCGGAAAGTGGTATCAGTGATTAGTACTTCACTTTGGGCCTGTACCCATTTTGCCAATCCTGCAGGGCCATGGGCATCAAGAACCTGTTTGCTGCCATCAGGAATCTTACCGATAAAGGGCTTGGGCATATTCAGTGGGGCAAATTCCGGTTTTGGCTGTACACCTACGTTAGAATAGCCATTGATAGAGATATCGGCAATATAATTGAGCAGTTTGGTACCGCGGTCATGTGTTTTAGGGAAAATAAACAAGTCGGTATTATCATCAACAAATTTAGTGCTGTAGCTGCCGTCAGTGAATTGAGGATGCTGCAGTACATTTTCCAAAAAGAGAATATTGGTTTTAACGCCGCGTATACGGAACTCCTTCAGACAGCGCAGCATCTTACTGATAGCTATTTGATGTGTCAGTCCCCAGGTGGTTGCTTTAACGAGCAGAGAATCGTAGTACGGGGTGATGACGGAACCAGTAAACGCATTACCTCCGTCCAGGCGTACGCCAAAGCCGCCGCCGCTGCGATAAGCGATCAGTTTACCGGTATCTGGCATAAAATTGTTGGCCGGATCCTCCGTAGTGATACGGCATTGGATAGCATGGCCATGGGTAATGATGTCCTTTTGTTCGGGGATCGCTATTTCAGGGTCATGGATGGAATAGCCTTCAGCAATTTTAATTTGTGTTTGTACAATATCGATACCGGTGATTTCTTCGGTAACTGTATGTTCAACCTGAATTCTTGGATTAACTTCAATAAAGTAGAAATTATTGTCCGGTGTTGCTAAAAATTCAACTGTGCCAGCACTGATATAATCAACATTTTTCATCAATTTAACGGCTGCTTCGCAAATACGGCTGCGCAGCTGCTGAGGCAGAGAGAAAGCAGGAGCAACTTCGACCAGTTTTTGATGCCGGCGCTGTACGGAACAGTCACGTTCGTGCAGATGTACAATGTTACCGTGGGTATCGCCGATGATCTGTACTTCGATATGTTTAGGGTTTTGCAGATATTTTTCAAGGTAGATCTCGTCACTGCCGAAGGCTTTGAGTGCTTCTGATTTGGCAAGGCTGTAAGCCTGATCCAGCTCGTCCATGGAAGCTACCATACGCATGCCGCGTCCGCCACCGCCGTTAACAGCCTTGATAATGATCGGGAAACCGTGTTTCCCCGCAAAAGCACGTACTTCTTCTACGCTGCTGACTGTGCCGGTAGAACCGGGAATCATTGGAATACCAGCCAGTTCAGCCTGCGTGCGGGCATTGATCTTATCGCCGAACATTATCAGGTGTTCAAGACGCGGACCGATAAAGATGAATCCTTCTTCAGCGCAGCGTTTAGCCAGTTGGCTGTTTTCTGATAAAAATCCATAGCCGGGATGAATGGCGTCGACATCGTGTTCTCGGGCAATACGCATGATGTCTTCAATATCAAGATAAGCGTCTATGGGGCCTTTGCCTTCACCGACCAGATAAGCCTCATCGGCACGGTTACGATGCAGAGATAAAGTGTCTTCCTTAGAGTATATTGCTACAGTACGGATGCCTAATTCATTACAAGCACGAAAAACGCGGATCGCGATCTCGCCGCGGTTAGCAACTAGAACTGTTTTAATTTTTTTCATGGTAAACCCTCCTTTGGTTGAGACCGTATCCATTGTATAAGAAAAAAGTACTTCTGGCAACATCAAAAGTTCATGTATACATAATTCTTGCACTGCACTTTGTATACATTTTTTGAAACACCGGCTAAGTTGTGGTTTTTTAGTGTAAAATTTTTCGGTATATGCATAAAATTTGCAGGACTGTTTCCTGACAGGAAAATCAGGGCAGAACAGTGGTTAGGATTTTTAGAAATTATTTCGATACTTTATTTAATGAAAAAGAAAGTATTATTGCCGACTTTCACAGATTTTTTGCTTGTTTAATTATCGAAGAACGGTTATCATTTAATATAGAATAATAATGTAAGTACAATATATGTACATATTTGGAGGTTCGGATATGCCAGAGAAAAAAGCTCCCCCTAAAAAGCCGCTTTATTACTATTATATTTTGGCTTTGGCAATAATTTTACTGATCAATACGGTTATCGTACCAACGTTTTTCAGCCCGCAGGTCAAAGAGATTTCCTATGGCAACTTTTTACAGATGGTAGACGATGGTAAGGTTGCAAAAGTAGAGATCACTAATAATAAGATAGCTGTTCTTGCGAAAGACAGTGATAACAAAGTAATTTATGTAACAGGCAGGGTAGAAGACCCCGATTTGGTTAACCGCTTAATGAAGAGCAAAGTAGAATTTTCGCAGGTTATTCCAAAGGAAAATTCACCGCTTGTCAATTTCTTTATGAACTGGGTCTTACCGATCATGATATTCTTCGCATTGGGCCAGCTTTTTATGCGTTATATGGGCAGCAAGCTGGGTGGTGGCAATGCCATGAGTTTTGGCAAGAGTAATGCCAAGGTGTATGTAGAAGCACAGACTGGTAAAAGTTTTGCCGATGTAGCCGGGCAGGATGAGGCTAAAGAAGCATTGATGGAATTAGTGGATTTTTTACATAATCCTGCGAAATATCAGGCTATCGGAGCTAATATGCCAAAAGGTGCCTTGCTGGTTGGTCCTCCTGGTACAGGTAAAACTCTGCTGGCTAAAGCTGTAGCAGGTGAGGCGAAAGTCCCGTTTTTCAGTATTTCCGGCAGTGAATTTATTGAGATGTTTGTTGGTATGGGTGCGGCGCGTGTCCGTGATCTGTTCAAGCAGGCTCAGGAAAAAGCTCCTTGTATCGTATTTATTGATGAGATAGATGCTATTGGCAAGCGTCGTGACAGCGGACAATTTGGTGGCAATGATGAACGTGAGCAGACTTTGAATCAGCTGCTTTCAGAGATGGATGGCTTTGATGGCAGCAAAGGTGTTGTGATCCTAGCTGCAACTAACCGTCCGGAATCATTGGATAAAGCGCTTTTGCGTCCAGGTCGTTTTGACCGCCGTATACCTGTTGAGCTGCCTGATTTACAGGGACGTGAAGCAATTCTGAAAGTGCATGCGAAGGCAATTAAAACCTGCGATGATATTGATTATTTGACGGTAGCAAGAGCTACTGCGGGTGCTTCTGGTGCTGAATTAGCGAATATTGTCAATGAGGCTGCCCTGCGTGCTGTCAAAATGAACCGTACCTGTGTAAGCCAAAGCGATCTAGAGGAATCTGTTGAAGTAGTTATTGCCGGTTATCAGCGTAAAGGCGCTGTAATTCCGCCGGAAGAAAAGAAAATAGTTGCTTATCACGAAATTGGACATGCACTGGTAGCTGCTTTGCAGAAAAAATCAGCTCCTGTCCATAAAATTACGATTATCCCTCGTACATCTGGAGCCCTGGGTTATACTATGCAGGTTTCTGAAACTGATAATGTATTGATGAGTAAAGAAGAACTTTTCAATAAGATCGTTACTATTACTGGTGGACGTTCTGCAGAAGAAGTTATTTTCAGTTCTATTACATCCGGTGCTTTCAATGATATTGAGCAGGCTACCAAGCTGGCGCGTGCTATGGTTACCCGCCTGGGTATGACGGAAGAATTCGATATGATGGCTACCGAAACAATGACTAATATTTATCTTGGCGGAGATCCTTCGTTGAACTGTTCTGACGAAACAGCCAGTAAAATTGATGCCAAAGTTTTGGAAATTATCAAAGAAGCTCATCAGAAAGCGCGTGAGATTCTGGAAGAAAATAAAGAAAAATTACACGAGCTGGCAGCCTTTCTGCTGGAACGTGAAACGATTACCGGCGAGGAGTTTATGCGTTTGCTGAATAGTGAAGCTGATGTTATTGAAACTTCTGCGACGGTTGTAAAAGAAGGTGAAGCTGATGCTGAGGAAGCAAGCAGTATTTGACAGAGAGACTTTTTTGACACTGCCAGATTTACCGTCTCGTTTAAAGCTATGGGGTGAAGATAGAGAGCTTGAAGATTTTCTTGTAAAGAAAGCGTTTATGATTAATCCTATTCCCAGTTCTGTGGCGCGTGCAGATGGCGAGGTGAAAATTGCCGTCGTTGGTTCAGGTCCTGCTGGTTTAGGCAGTGCTGACGAATTGACTCGGTTAGGTTTTAAAGTGACGGTTTTTGAGCGTGACGATCGTCCGGGCGGGCTTCTGATGTATGGCGTACCTAATATTAAGCTTCCTAAAAATATCGTCATGCAGAAGATAGAAGCGCTGCAGGATGCAGGAGTGGAATTTCGTCTACAGACAGAAATAGGCAAGCAGGTAACTTTTGCCGATTTGCAAAAGGAATTTGCTGCGATTATTGTTTGTGTTGGCAGTACTTCACCGCGACGTTTGAAAATGATCCGCGATGATGCTAAAGGTGTTTACTATGCTAAAGATTTTTTGACTTATGTAACGAAGGAAATGTTCGAGCAAAACACATCTGTTCCCGCTGATACGGCAGGTAAGGATGTAGTGATTATAGGTGGAGGAGATACTGGTATCGACTGCGCTGCAGTGGCTTTTGCCCAAGGGGCCCGTAGTATCCTTCAACTGGAGCTGAGGGAATGTGAGATGACCGGAAAAACGCAGGACGGTTTCTGTGAGTTGGTCAGCAGTGATCCTACATTATCATACGGCACTATACTTCAGGATGTTTTATATGATGATAATGGCTTTGTAAAAGGGGTTCGCATCGCTAAGGTAGAATGGATAAGCTCCGCTTCGGGCAGCTTGCCTAAACCACAGTTGATCGAAGGCTCGGAGTCAGAAATCCCGGCGCAGCTTTTGTTGCTTGCTACTGGTTTTACAGGACCGGAGCCTGCTGTGTTCAGTACTTTTGCTTTTAATAAAACTCCTGTTGGCACGATCGCTAAAGGAAGCGGCTATTTTGATACTTCACGTGCCGGTGTATTTGCAGCAGGCGATGCTCGGCGTGGGCAAGGTGTTGTGGAATGGGCTTTTGCAGAAGGTCGTAATGCGGCTGTTGAATGTGCTGAATATTTGCATGCTTTAAAAAAATAATTATAAAAAAATGCCAATATCCTTTTACGGATATTGGCGTTTTTATTTTATTAATAAATGCAAGCGAATTTTTAAATAAAAATAGCAGGGTGATTAAAATACAACGTAAAAATGTTTTTATATACTTTAAAATAAAGTGGAATATATGAGGCTGGAGAATGGCTTCAGTAGCTAATCTGCGAACATATGTTGCCTCAGCAACAAAAAGTTGAACATTTGTTTAATTTAATTCAAATATTATCAGCAATATTGTAACAGATTTATTAACAATTAACTTCGGCATAAGTTAAAAAAAATCTTTACAATAAAGGTTAAGAAAGCAATAGCTTTCAAAAGCGAAGGAGAAATTTTATGTAGTCTATTTTGAGAATTGAGGTGAGTCTTATGACACCGGCAGTAAAATGTCTAATCGTTCTGGCAATAGTGGCTTTATTATTTATTACTGAACTTATTCCTTTGGCCATCACTGCTATGAGTGGCGCTATCGCCTGCGGCCTTTTGGGTTTTATCCCGGCCAAACAGGTTTTTTCGGGCCTTTCTAATTCAACAGTAGTACTTTTCGCAGGTATGTTCGTTGTTGGTGCTGCCATGTTCCA
>OODG01000086.1_pt1 | contig 55999 bp, 57 predicted proteins | sample 1671621 | NCBI WGS metagenome assembly OODG01 (sample SAMN06348175, study PRJEB24527) | human gut metagenome | biome: human gut; feature: ankylosing spondylitis patient; material: feces | host: Homo sapiens | place: China | collected 2015-10 | reverse complement strand
GGTAAACTCCAAGGCGATCTTAGCGCCTCCGATGGATTCCACCACCACGTCCAGCTCCGGATCATTCTCCAAAATAGAGAAGTCCTTCACCGCTTTGTCGGCGTAAGGTGTGGCGGATAAGTCCCGCACATCCAGAATATATTTCAGATTGAGAGGCTCGCCCAACTTGGCAGCAATCGTTTCGGAATTCATCCGAAGGACTTCAGCTACGCCGCCGCCTACCGTGCCAAATCCCATAATTGCAAAATTTGCCATATCTTTCTCCTCCTCCCGGCGCTCATCCCGCCAGGATCTCAAACTTGATTACGCCTTCCACCGCTTCTGCCCTGGCAATGAGCCCTTCCAGGCTCTCCGCCATCTCCGACGTCTCCGCCGAGATGGTCACCGCCGCGCAGCCGTTGGTGGGGATGCTTTGGTTGATGGTCAGTATATTCGCGCCGCTCCCGGCAAAAATAGACAGTACATTGCTCAGTACACCGGGGTTATCCTTCAGCATGGTATAGAACGTAATGATATGCCCGGCCTTCATATTGTTAAACGGCTGTACCGCATCCTTATACTTGTAGAAAGCACTGCGGCTGATGCCCACCTGCCGGGTAGCTTCGCCTACTGTACCGGCCTCGCCGGTCTGCATGCGCTGCTTGGCTTCGGCCACTTTGATAAAAATCTCAGGCAGAGCTTCGGCCGCTACAATATAATATTTTGTTTTAGCCCCCATGTGTATCCCTCCTGTGGCCATATGTCTTTGTATGGTGTTATTGTATCACACTCGCCAAGGAGTTACAACCAAAAACCTGCGGCAATATTCAACAAATTTTTCCTGACCGCAGCCGGAAAAGGAGTGCAGATTATCCATATGTCACAAATAAATGTCTTTTTCAAACGGACAGTCGTTGTCCTCCTGTGGCTGGCAGGGCTGTATGTCTTTTTCCGCTGGCTGCTGCTGGCCCTGCTGCCTTTCCTGGTAGCGCTGGGTCTGTCGGCCATCACCGAGCCTCTTGTCCAGAAAGTACGGAGGAAACTGCGGGTACGCCGCTCCTTTGCGGCGGCCGTCGTCACCACGCTGCTGCTCCTGACCATCGGGGGCGCCGCCGCGCTGCTGCTGATCCGTCTGGTGCTGGAGCTGCAGACCTGGTCCAACCGTCTGCCGGAGGCTGTGGAACAATTTCCCCAGATGTGGAACGCCCTGCTGGACCGGGTAGATTCCTGGTACACCTCCTGTCCTGTGTTCCTCCGCTCCGCCCTGGACGGCATGGCCCAGCAGCTGATGACCGAGGGGCCATCCCTTGCAGGAACAGTCAGCACCTGGATCATGGAGGGCGCCTCCGCCCTGCTGGCCGCCCTCCCCAGTGCCGGGTTATTTCTGGTCACCACTGTACTTGCCATTTACTTTACCAGCCTCTCCTATCCCGCCATCCTGTCCTTTCTCAAGCGACAGCTGCCGGAATCCTGGCAGAAACGCTGCCGCAGTGCCGCCCAGTGCTGCCGCTCTACCATTCTCAAGTGGCTGCGGGCGGAACTGCTGCTGATCCTGATCACTTTTCTCCTCCTTTTGGCAGGATTTACCTGGATGGGGCTGGACTTTGCCCTGCTGGCCGCCGCCTTCACCGCCCTGGTGGACGCTCTGCCGGTACTGGGGGTGGGAGCCGTGCTGATCCCCTGGGCCGTTCTCTCCCTGCTGCTGGGAAATACAGAGCGAGGGCTCGCTCTTCTGGCGCTGTATGCCGTCACCTCTCTCACCCACTCTCTGGTGGAGCCCCGGCTGCTGGCAGGGCAGGCGGACTTGCCTCCCATCAGCGCCCTTTTGGCGATGTATGTGGGATTCCGCTTCCTGGGAGTGGGCGGAATGATCCTCTTTCCCGTCTTTTTGCTGCTGGTCAAGCAGCTCCAGGATGCCGGTGTCATCCAGCTGTGGAAATAAGAAAGCCCCGTCCGGAAACATTTCCCGGACGGGGCTTTTTTACTCTGTATTACATCTTGCTCTCTTCATTTGCCTGGGAGGGTGCCGCCTCCTGAGCGGTATTCTCCCCCTCAGCAGAAGGCACCTCTTCAGCAGATACAGCAGATGCTGTCACGTCCTCCTGCGTACCGTCAGCCGGGCTCTCCGCAGCTGCAGCAGCCTCCGCCGCAGCTGCTGCCAACGCCGCCTGCTTGGTCACAAACAGAGCCTCCTTGCCGTGGGGATGGCGGCGCTTGCCAATGATCAGCACCACAAACCCTGCCACAGCCAGAGCCAGGCTCAGCACCTGGGACACCCGGATAGGCTGTCCAAAGAGGGTCCAGTCAAAGAGATACAGGCTGTCCGTCCGCAGCCCTTCGATCCAGGCCCGGCCAATGCCGTACCAGATGAAGTAGAAGCAGGTGTTCTCCCCATCAAAGGTCCGGGCTTTGGACACCAGGAATACGATCAGCAGCAGGCCGATCACATTCCACAAGCTCTCATAGAAGAAGGTAGGATGGACCTCGATGTACTCCGTGGCGGAGGTCCAAAGACGCATCCGCCAAGGAAGGGTGGTCTCCCCGCCAAAGGCCTCACGGTTCATGAAATTGCCCCAGCGGCCCACAGCCTGACCGATCAGAAGTCCCATGACGCCCAGATCGGCAAAGGCGCCGAAGGACAGCTTTTTCTTTTTACAGAATATCATCAGGACAAAGAAAGCCACGATAACCGCGCCGTATATGGCCAGGCCGCCATCCCAGACAGCCACCATCTTACCCCAGTTCAGGCTCCCGTCAGGATTCCGGTACAGATCCAGATAAAAGATGACATAGTATAGCCGGGCACCGATGATGCACAGAGGGATCTGCCAGATGATCATGTCATAGACATTGTCCTCGGTGAGACCGTAGTCCTTGGCCCGCCAGCTGCAGAACAGGACCGCCAAAATAAGGCCCAGCGCAATGATGATGCCGTACCAGTAGATGCCGTTGCCGATGTCGATGGCCACCGGAGACGGGTTGAATTCCCAGTCCCCGAACAGGCCGGGGAAGCTGATAGGCATGTCGCTTCTTGCGTACATAAAAAGGTTCCTCCTAAGGATAATTGTGACAGGCCGAAACGTCAGGCGTCCTCAGTCTGCTGCCCGTCCAAGGGGCGGATAATGGAGATGGCTGCGTGTTCCGCAGTGATCTCCTCTCTCAGAAACGCCTCCACATCCGCCTTGGTGACGGTGTCGAAGATCTCCGGAAAGCGGTAGTAATCAAAGCCCCGGAAGTGCCCCTCTGTCAGGCTCACCGCAATATTCTCAAAGGAATTCAGGCTGCGGATGGCCTGGCCGTAGGCCGCGCGGCGAATCTGCTGGTAGAAATCCTCATCGATGCCCTCCTCCGCCAGCCGCCGGGCCTCGGCAGTGATCTCATCAAAGACCCGCCGGGGATCGCGGGCGTCACCGCCCACATAGAGGTAGGAGGCGCCAGGCATGATGTCAAAATTGCCGCCCAGGCTCCCATTGATGGCCCCCTCCTCGTAGAGGCGGACATAGAGGGGACTGCTGTCCCCAAAGAGCACATCACAGGCCATATCGCCGATAATGCTCCGCCGGAGCAGCTCCTCTCCGCCGGGGCAGGGACGGCACTTGTAGCCGCCCAGGAACGTGGGCATGGATACCTCCATGGCCCGCTCCTTCTCCCGGCAATGGGGCACATCGTCCTCCTGGTCGTAATCCCGGGGGATATCCTCTCCCGGCTCCGCCGGCAGGATCTCCCGGGCCAGGTCCGCCACCTTGTCCATCTCCACATCGCCTACACAGACCAGCACCATGTTCCCCGGGGTGTAAAAGGCCCGGTGGCAGTCGTAAAGCACCTGGGGCGTGATGGCGCGGATACTCTCCACCGTTCCCGCCACCGGTACCCTGACAGGGCTCTCCCGATAGAGGCACTCCATAAGGCCCGCATATACCTGCCACTCCGGATCATCCTCGGTCATGCGGATCTCCTGGGCGATAATCCCCTGCTCCTTGGCCACGCTCTCCTCTGTAAACCAGGGAATGGACACAAAGCTGAGCAGGATGCGCAGGTTGTCGTAGAAATGCTCGGTGGATTCAAAATAATAGGCCGTCATGGAGCCGGAGGTAAAAGCGTTCTCCACCGCCCCGTTTTTCGCCAGCTCCTGGAGGGCGTTGCCCTCCTGAGTATCAAACATTTTGTGCTCCAGATAGTGGGCGATGCCGGCGGGGGTATCCCGCCACTGGCCGTCCTGCTGGTAGCGCATATCCATCCCACCGTAGCGGGTGGCAAAAAAGGCATACCGTTTGGCGTGAAACGGCTTATGGACCACAATGATCTCCAGCCCATTGGGAAGGATCTGCCGGGTGAGCTTCTCCCCTAACCGCGGATAATCCCGAACCTCCATGGTCACGCCTCCTTTCCCTTCAGGAAGTAGATGGTGTCGGGCCGCACGCAGGCTGCCGCCTGCCGTACCCGCTCCTCTGTCACGGCCGACACTGCCTCCAGCAGCAGCGGTACGGATTCATCTCCGCCCACAGCCGCCTGCCCGATGGCGTAATCCTCCATGGCCCCAGCCGAATCCTCCATAGAGAGGAGGCTGTTGCGCAGAGAGCTTTTGGCCCCCTGGAACTCCCAGTCCTCCCACTGGCCGTTCTGCAGCGCCTCCAGCTGGGCCATGATCTCCGCCACCGCCTTATCATAGTTGGCCGTCTCAATGCCGGAGGACACGGTGACAAGGCCCTTGGCCCTGTGGTAGGTGCTGCCGGCATAGTAGCAGAGAGAGAGCTTCTCCCGGACATTCAGGAAAAGCTTGGAGTTGCTGGTACCGCCGAACATGGCATTCATCAGCATTGTGGCGGGCATATCCTGGCTGTCGGTACGGAAACCGATCCCCAGTTTTCCCTGGCCCACGTCCATAGTCTCCTCCACCACCCGGTACTTCTCCGGCGCCGGCCTGCGGATCGTCACCGCCGGCTCCACAGCCCCCTGCCGGGGCAGAGCCGCAAAAGCCCGGGAAAAGGCGCCTGCTACCCGCTTCTCTTTGGCTGTACCGCAGTAAAATAGTTCCAGCCGGGCGGCGGGCAAAACAGCCTGATAATGGCTGTTGAGCCGCTGGAGGGAGATCCGCTCCACCTCCCGGGCAGTCCCCAGGCGGCTGAGACCATAGGGTTCCTCCGGGCACATGACCTCCAGCAGCCGCCGGGCAGCATAGAGGCGCTTATCATTGATGTCACTGCGGATCAGATCCACCAGGTTGGCCCGCTCGCTGTCCACATAGTCACCGCGAAGGCGGCCATTGCGTGTAGCGGGACTTAAAAACAGCTCCCCCAACAGATCTGCCATAGGTTCCAGCAGCCGCTCGCCATCGGGGACGAACCGTTCATCCACACAGCTGGCGATGAAGCCAAAAACCTGATTTTCTCCTTTCTTGCGGACCACCGGCTCCAGCCGTGCGCCATAAAGGCGGTCCAGCTGGGCGGAAAGGGACCGCATATCCGGAAAACGCAGCGTTCCCCGGCTGAGCACGTTGACCATCAGGGCATTGAGCCCGGCGGTCTCCTTTTTCAGCGGCATCACCATCTGCGCACTGAAAAAGCTGGTTTTGAATTTTTCCGATGGGATATAGGTGAGATATACGTTGTCCATGAGCATCTGCCGCGCCATGTGCCGTCCTCCCCTTCTTTTGTCAAATCTTAGATAGTATATACCATTTTCTTCAGAGTTTCCATAGGTTCCTTGGAATTTAATGTTTGGTTCATAAAATCTGCCGCAGCCGCACAAAAAATGCCGCCTTCCCAGCCGGGAAGGCGGCATACAGCCCCGCACCCAGGGTGCGGATCATTCCTTGATAACCACAGTGATCACTTTGCTGAGGGCACCGCCCAGGAGGCCGCAAACCACCGCCTCCAAAGGAATATTGATGGAAAAGAAGGCCAGAATGATGGCCCATACGCCGCTGCCCGCAAAGTAGGAATTCTGGAAGAACAGGATCACCATGCCCACGAAAAACACGGTGTTGGTCAGGGAACCGACCACAGAAGTAACGACCGCGGACCACACACCGGTGCGATCCCACTTGTGAAGCAGGCGGTACAGCCAGCCTGCCACTACGCCGATCAGGATCCGAGGCACCAGGCAGGTGACAAAGGTGGCCAGAGGATTCAGGCCCATCAAAGCTGTGCCGAAGGCATCCATGCCGAAGCACTGGGCAAAGCTGGTCAGGCCAAATACTGCACCCAGCACACCGCCATACAGCGGCCCCAGAACGATGCCGCCGATGACCACCGGGATCGCCAGGAAGGTAATGGACACAATACCTACCTTCAGGTAGCCCAGGGGCGTGAAACTCATCACCAGGATGATTGCCATCAGTATCGCCGTCAGTGTGATCCGATGGACTTTGTTGCTGCGCTTCATATGCTGTTTTCTCCTTTGAGGGTATTTCACCTCGTGCTGTCGTCTCCGCTGGGAGTACGGCGCACAAATTCTATCAAAACGGCCTGAGGCCGCAATGATCTCAGGTTCTCCGGGGCCGTGGCTGGTTGCTCTCGTAGAGATACCGCAGGCCCTTCAATGTCAGGTCGCCGTCCAGGATGACCTCCCGGCGGCAATAGGCCGTGGCCAGCTCGGCAGAGCCTCCGGTGGCCACCACTTTGGCTCCTTCCATTCCCGGAAGCGCCCGGAAACGATCAATAAAACCATCCACCATCATAGCGCTGCCCATCAGCAGACCGCAGCGCATGGCGTCAGCACTGTTGCGGCCCAGACACATTTCCTCTTCCACCCCCAGAGCAATGGAAGGCAGCAGAGCTGTCGTAGACTTGAGCAGTGCCGCACTGGAACGGATTCCCGGCAGGATGCAGCCTCCCAGGTAGGTTCGGCTGCTGTCCACTACCGCCAGAGTCGTGACAGTTCCCGCATCCAGGATAATGAGTGGCGCTCCATACTCTGTCAGTCCTGCCAGAGTATCTGCCACCAGGTCGCCGCCCAGCTGGGAAGGGTCGTCGATCCGGATACGAAAGCCTGTGCGGACACCAGGGCCTACCCGGAGCAGCGGGGCCGGAGTCAGCTTCCGCACCGCCGCCTCCACCAGACCGGTAAGGCCAGGGACAACTGAGGACAAGATACAGCCGGTAAGATCGCTCCGGGATACATCGTTCATCCGCAGCAGATCGTAGATCACCGCTGCGTACTCATCGGCGCTGCGCTCCGTCTGTGCGGAGAGCTTGCCCCTGAAACGCAGCATATCCCCCTGAAACACGCCCAGAGAAACATTGGAATTACCGATATCAATTGCCAGCAGCACAATCTCGCCCTCCCTTCTTCATTTCCGCTGCTTAGTGTATCACAGCTTTTTTCATGAGGCAACGGCTATTTTCTATGACTTTATGGGGAAAAGGAATTGTTTTTCTCTATTTATTATACGATATAATAGATAAAATTTCCCGTTTTTCTCTCTGATCCTGTCTGTTTTTTCATGTCTCCAAATTTTTTCTATTTTTTTGCATTTTCCTCTTGACTTTTTGGAAGAAGTCGCTATAATAATATCTGTTCGCTACGGACATAGCGGGATTGTGTAAAGGTAGCACAGCGGACTCTGACTCCGTATGTGAGGGTTCGAATCCTTCTCCCGCTGCCATGCAAAAACCACCAAAAGTCTTGATTGTTCAAGTCTTTTTGGTGGTTTTTTGTTTTCCTTTTGTGTTTCAAAAGCGGCATCTCACAGCGCCAAAAAGCGCTTGGGTGGTGGAAATGTAAACACACTGTTATAAATCACAGAATTCATTTTCTCACTATCAATCGTCTTTAAACGAAAGATATAATTGCGCGCGCACGCATTTAGGTGTATGCTATTTACCATACAGGAGGCGATGGAATGAAATTACTAAAATGGCTGTCTGTAACAGATCGTTTTGCAAAAACTTATTTGGACTCCAAGCTTGCCCCTCTCGGCATCAACAGCAGCCAACACATGTATCTTCTCAAGCTGTGCGATCAGCCGGGGATCCTCCAGGACTCGCTTCTGGAGTATTTTTATGTCCACCCCAGCAATATTGTACGCACAATATCTACTCTGGAAAAAAAAGGATTCTTGACCAGAGAGGCATATGAGCAGGACAGGCGGACATGGCGCCTCTATCCCACGGAAAAAGCACTGGCTGCCATTGATCAGATCCGGGCCGCCTGCGAAGAAACGGAAGCTGTCCTGATGGCTGAATTCAGCAGCAGCGAGCAGGATTTTTTTCAGGACGCACTGTTTCGTGCCGGCAAACAAATTGTGAAAAAAATCAGTATAGATCGCATGGAGGATGAATTTGATGAATGAGAATCCACTGGGATACGAAAAAATCTCAAAGCTTCTGCGAGGTTTTGCTATCCCCAGCATTACAGCGACCCTGGTCAGCTCTCTCTATAATATTGTAGACCAGATTTTTATCGGACAAGGCGTAGGCTACCTGGGAAACGCAGCCACCAATGTATCCTACCCCTTGTCTACTATTTGTTTGGCGATTTCTCTGTTGCTGGGTATCGGCAGCGCCTCCCGTTTTTCCATCTATCTTGGAAAAAAAGATACAGAGCACGCCGCGCAGCTGGTGGGAAATGGCCTTATTATGATGACAGGGTCCGGCCTTTTATACCTCGTGATCGGGGAGCTCCTGCTGACGCCGCTTCTGGTGGTATTTGGGGCCACCGATGAGGTCATGCCCTATGCCCAGCAGTATGCCGGGATCGTCCTTCTGGGCATGCCTTTCCTGATCCTCACCAACGGCATCAGCAATCTGATCCGTGCCGACGGCAGCCCGAAATACTCTATGCTCTGCATGGTGGCTGGCGCCATCGTGAACACGATTCTGGACCCCATATTCATTTTTGTTTTGAATTGGGGCGTGTTCGGCGCAGCTCTGGCTACGATCCTGGGACAGATCCTCTCGTTTCTCCTGGCATTGGGCTACCTCTGGCGGTTCCGGAACATCAAGCTCACCAAAGCCTGTTTTCGATTCAACTGGCGTGACAACCTGCGCACCCTCTACATGGGGACCAGCAGCTGCATCAATCAGGTGGCCATCACTTTTGTTCAGATCGTTCTCAACAATTCCCTGACCTATTACGGCGCTTTGTCCGAATACGGTAAAGAGATCCCTCTGGCAGCCTGCGGCATCGTAATGAAAACCAACGCCATTTTGCTCTCTGTCATCGTGGGCATCTCCCAAGGTGTACAGCCTATCATTGGCTTTAATTTCGGCGCTGAAAAGTATGACCGTGTCAAACAGGCCTATCTGCTGGCGATCAAATGGAATCTGGTAGTCTCCGCCGTAGGTTTCTGCCTGTTCCAATTTTTCCCCACCCCTATCATTGCTCTGTTCGGTAAAGGCGAGCCCCTTTATTTCGAATTTTCCGTCTTATTCATGCGCACTTTCCTGTTCATGGTGATCGTAAACGGTGTGCAGCTGCTCTCCTCCAACTTCTTTACCGCCATTGGAAAAGCCCTGAAAGGACTGTTACTCTCTCTCACGCGGCAGGTGTTTTTCCTGATCCCCCTGATTTTGATCCTCCCCCTGAAGTTCGGTATTTTTGGTGTACTGCTGGCCGGACCTATTGCCGATTTTATTGCCTTCGTGCTGTCTGTGGTGCTCATATCCAGGGAGTTCAAGCGCCTGTCGGCCAAAAAGCCCAATATGCCTGAGGCCATTCCCCCCAGGTGATATCCGATCCGCTCTTTCGACAGAGGACCTCCCCCATTTCATCTTCCTTATTCTCGGTAAGAAAAATTTTTTTGCCGCCACTGCAACAAAAGTCGATCCCCATCTGTATGTAAAGTGTAGCCGGTTGATGGCTGCAGCAAATTTCATCACAGAGAAAGGATCTCATTATGAAAACAAATATGTTGACTAAGCTTCTGCCCTTTGCACTGGCTGGCGCCCTGACGGTCCCCGCATTTGCGGCAGACCTTTCTGTTATGAAAACAGCTTATGAGGCTCCCTCAGCTGTTGTTCAAACCGATACTTCCGACGCACTTTCTTCTTCCTCTTCTCAATATGCCATCCAGATCAACGGCGAGGTCCTGGACGCCACGGCCTGTATTATGGTCCCCCTGCGCGCTGTCGCTGAGCCTCTGGGCTTCTCCGTGACCTGGAACAGCGGCGCTGTCCGCCTGGATAACGGAACCATTCATACCGATATCACCATCGGGGCAGATCGCTATGTGATCACTACCAGCAATCCGGAACTGGTAGGGATGAGCGCCCCCTTCTCCCTTGGTGCAGCCCCGTATATGGTCGATGGCGTCACCTATGTACCTCTGGGGCTCTTTACAGCCCTTCTGCGGGATGAGGACGCTGTACGCCTGGAGGACGGACAGATCATCATTCAGACAGAGGATGCAGAGATCCCCAATCCCTTCGTCGATTGCTCCTCTATGAAAGACGCCGCGGATATCGCCGGATTTTCCATGACCCTTCCCTCCCGGATTCCCAACTGGGTGGAGGAGACCACCTTCCGTGCCATGACAGGAAGCATGTTGGAGGTGACCTACCGCGGAGGCGATCAGGAGCTGCGGCTGCGCAAAGCTGTAGGCAGTGATGATATCAGTGGGGACTACCAGAGCTACGACAGCAGCAAAACCGTGACCGTCCATGGTGTGGAAGTCACCTATAAAGGCAATGACGGGAAGGTCATGAACGCCGTCTGGAGTACTGACGGTTACAGCTACTCTCTTTCCGCCCCTGCTGGTATGACTGAGGATACCGCAGCTGCCTTGATCCAGGAAATCGCATGAAAATAATGTGGTGCCGTACGGGCGTCCCCGTACGGCACCGTCCTGCAAAGGAGGCGCCCGTGTGCTGAGCATCCGTTTATCCCATATGTTTTCCATGTCCTCTTATTTTTTCTCAATCCGCAGGGCATGTTCTGTGCTGCTTTCCTCTTTTGTTCCACCGGGGCGGACATATCGGACACAGCCCGCAGCAGCAAGCGAAACACCCGATCAGCTGGCAGAACGCCTTCTCACCACATATGGAAACAGTATTCTGCGTCTGGCCTACGCATACCTCCACAACATAGCTGACGCGGAGGAGATCCTGCAGGAGACGCTGCTGCAATTTTTCAAAAGCCTCCTGCCCTGGAAAGCCAGGAACATGAGAAGGCCTGGCTTCTGCGTGTAGCGGGAAATCTGAGCAAAAACCGCCTGGCATACAACAAAGTACGCGCGGCAGATGAACTCAGCGACACCCTGGCTGCGGAGCAGCGGGAGGACCTTTCCTTTGTCTGGGACGCGGTGAAGGCTCTTCCCGTCAAGTACCGGGAGGCCATCCATCTCTTTTACTACGAGGGATATTCCACCGCACAGATCGCCCAGATCCTGGAGCAGAACGAATCTACCGTCCGCTCCCATCTCAATCGGGGCCGCAGTCTGCTGAGAGACGTGTTGAAGGAGGCATACGACTTTGGAAAAGACGTATAGAGAGATCATGGATCATGTCACGGTAACAGAGGATATGCGCCGCAGAATATTGCACCGCCTGTCAAAGCCTGTTCCTGCCGCCCGGAAGGTCCTGTCCATCCGCTTCTGGGCTGCGGCCGCATGCCTTACCCTTCTGGTCAGCGTGGCCGCCCTGCCCGCTCTCTTCTCCGCCGCCCAGGAAAATGATCCGCCGGTGACCGGGTATCCTCTGCCAAACCGGCAGGAAGTCTCCTCTGCCCAGGCACTGGCTGAAGCGGTAGGATTTCCTGTGGAAGAGCTGCACCAGCTTCCTTTCTCTGTAGAAGATACCCAATATACAGCACTGGGTAATCAACTGGCAGAGATCCGGTACGATGGCGGCACTGAAAGTGCTGTTTTCCGGAAGGCAGCAGGTGCAGACGACCCCTCCGGGGACTATACAACATACAGTGACATCCAGGAAGCCATTCTGGCAGGATACGAGATCACTTTAAAAGGAGCTGAGGGACAATTCACTTTGGGGATCTGGCAGAAAGATGGCTACAGTTATTCCCTGCTTTTGTCTGATCCTCTCCCGGCGGAAGGCTGGGAAGCTATCCTGCAGAATATCTATTGATGAAAAACACCGGGAAGGCTGGGAGCCTTCCCGGTGTTTCCATGCTTATCCCTTTTAAAAAAACCTATCCGCTGTTTTCTCTTCACCAGCTCAGCGGCAGCGGCTCTGTCGCGCTGTCCGGATATTTTCCAGATCATAGGTGCGGGTATACGCCGCCATATCCGCACCGGACAGGAGATGGTGGAGCAGGATTTCTCCGCAGGCCAGGCTGTCACTGCCTGCACGGTGGTGATCCAGCTCAAATCCCAGATACGCACAAAGTGTATTGAGCTTATGGTCGGGAAGCTGCGGCAGCAGGCGGCGGCTCATCTGGCAGGTACAGGCATACGGTACGCTGGAGTGCCAGCAGATCCCATAGGCCCGCAGGCACTTGGCCAATACAGAGAGGTCAAAGGGCGCGTTATGGGCAATGAGCAGACCGCTGTCCAGCAGAGGCCCGATCTCCTGCCACAGCTCCGGGAAGGTAGGTTTTCCCACCACCATCTCCGGAGTGATGCCGGTGAGCCGGATGTTGAAACGGTCAAAGTGCTCTTCCGGGTCCACCAGAGTATCATACGTCCCGATGATCTGCCCCCCTTCCACCACCGTGATGCCAATGGCACTCATTCGGTCATTGGCAAAATTGGGGGTCTCTACATCAAACGCAATGTAACGGCCATCCATACAGGTCCTCCCTTTTGCTGCATACTGCTGTCAGCTCCAGCCGCCAGCCGCCTAAGCCGGCGCTTTCATCTGCCCGGCATGATCCATCTGCTGTTTTCCATGCTCATTTATCATACGACAAGATATAAAAATACGCAACGGCTTTCCCCCCTGTTTGTCCCATTCCTTCCATATACCGCCTTCTTCCCCCTGCCCTATTGACTTTTCTGAGGAATCAGCTATAATCTGATATACAATATTAGTTTAGGCGGGTTTTGAGATGACATATAAAATCATTGGTGACAGCTGCACCGACCTGACAGCGGAAATGCTGCAAGATCCCCACTTCGTCAAAGTCCCTCTCAGCATCCAAGTCGGCCCGGAAACCATCCTGGACGACAGCAATTTCCATCAGGGGGAACTGCTGCAAAAAATGCGTGCCTGGCCTACTGCGCCCAAAACCGCCTGTCCCTCTCCTGCCCAGTATCTGGAGCAGTTTGCAGAGGGCGCGGATAACTATGTAGTCACATTGACTGCCCGGCTCTCCGGTTCCTATAACGCGGCTGTTCAGGCCCTGTCCATATATCAGGAGGAGGGCGGAACCGCCAATGTCCACATCTTCAATTCCCGCTCCGCCTCCGCCGGCCAGGTCCAGATCGCCCTTCTGATCCGGGAACTGGCAGAAAAGGGACTCCCCTTTGCCCAGGTAGTGGAACAGGTGGAGGCATATATCAGCCGGATGGAAACGGTTTTCGTACTGGAGGATCTGGAAAATCTGCGGAAAAACGGCCGTCTCACCCGGGTGCAGTCTCTGGTGACCGGTGCTCTGCGGGTAAAGCTCCTTATGGGCGCCACCAGGGAAGGCGAGATCCAGAAGCTGGGCCAGGGCCTGTCTCTGCGGCAGACACTGGTACGGATGGTCTCCCGGATGGCTGAGCATTCCGACCACGCCGGACGGCGTCTCGTCATTGCCCACTGCAATTGCCGGGAACGGGCGGAATATGTCCGGGAGCTGGCTTTGGAGCGCTGCCATTTCAGCGAGATCCTGATCGTGGCTACCGGCGGGATCTCCACCGTATATGCCAACGACGGCGGCATCATCGCCGCTTTCTAAGCGTGCTGATCCCTGTCACAGTAAAAACAGCAGAGGGTCCTGCGGTACCATACCGCAGGACCCTCTGTTTTGTTTTCAGCAGTCAGATATCTGACTTTCCAATCAGCCGAGGTACTCTCCGATAATCTGCTGAGCCTCATCACCGGAGGATACACACAAAGCTACATAGCAGCCGGAACACTTGAGCACAGCGTTCTCCAGACGGGTCACCTCATCCGGCATATAGTTGGCATAGTCCTCCTTCCGGCTCTCCAGGCGCTGGCTCAGAGTATCCAGACCTGTCTGCGCATCCTTTTCCGTGGCAAACCGGAACACCGCGATCTCCTCCGTGGTGGCACCGCTGCTCATATACACCTTCTGCTCCTCGGCTCCCTCTATACCATAGAGAGTTGCTACCATGCCGCTGTCTACCTCTGTCAGTTCATCCTCGAAATCGACCTGTTCCAGCAGCTTGTCAGCCAGCTCCTCTACATTCACGTCTGTCGCCTTGCTTCCACAGGCACTGACTGCCAATACCAGCAGCAGAGCAGCGCCCAGCAGGACCGCTTTTCTCATGGTTCCTTGACTTCCTTTCTCCGGGTCTGCTGCCCGGTTACTGCACTGTATGCTCCCGGAGATAATTCAACCAGGTTTGGCAGGGTTCCTTTTTCAGATGGATACCGTCTGTCGCTGCATCTTCCGGCAGGCTGCCGTCACTGGCTGCCACCGCTTCCGCCACGTTGAGATAGTAAACATCCTTCTCTTCCGCCATCTCCTGCAGGAGCTGATTATAGGTGTTGATCTTCTCGTTTTTAATATAGCTGTGGGTATTGGACACTTCATTGCTTACCGGCAGGATGGACTGTACATAGATCACAGCGTCAGGATTGATCTCCCGAATACCATCAATGATCTCTCCATACTTTTCAATAAAAATGTCGTCATAAACCCAGCCGGTCTCATTGATCCCCAGCATGATATAGACTTTGCTGAAAGAGGTACTGGCCAGGGCATCCATCACCGTGGTCTTGGTCCCGTTGACTTCCACCACTTTTTTGGTATATACCTCATCCACCATCAGGCCCTGATGGGTAAGGAAGGTGGCATTGGAAAGGCCGGTATTGATATAGAGGCCCTCCGACCGGGAGTCGCCGATAAAAACTGCGTCGTCAAAGTAATCCAGGTCTACCGCCTCAGAGGCCGGTACCAGAACATCACCGTCCGCAGCAGGCGTTCCACCGGTCTGGGAACCACTGTCGGAGACGTCTGTCTGATCCTCTTTCTCCTGTTCATCTTCCGTATCAGACTCTACCGGGATCTCCGGCTTTTCTCCATGGGAGACCGGGGTATCTGTATCCGAGCCCTCGTTCTCTGTTACATCCTCCACAACCTGGTCCTCATCCGGAACCACAGGTTCTGGTTCACCTTTTTTAGCATATGTCAGGAAAATCGCTCCGCTGACGGCGAGAACCAGGACAAGAATCGTCAGAAACTGACTGACTCTCCTGCCATGTCTACGATACCTTGGAGCAACATACCGACGATTCATTTTCCGCTTGCGCATGTACATACCCCCTGTCCGCTTACGCCGTCCGTCGTGTGTGCTTTCATTAGCTTAGATTCCTGAGAAAAGCAAAAAGTTTGCGTCTTGAAAAATAATTGTCGAATTTTATTTCTGTCTGTCGAAACAGCGGAACACAGGGCAAAAAAAGAGGGAGAACCGCCGTTCCCCCTCCTCGGGCTGCAACTTTTTCTGAGCTTACAGATCGATGCTGCCAGTGACCTTCTCGTTGATCACATAGTAGGCCTTGTGATCCATAGGCTTGACATACAGGTTGACAGACTTGATGGAAGAGGCGCGGTGACCCTCAGCGGCATAAGCGGCCTTGGCACGCTCCATCAGCTCGCTGGTCTTCCACTCCATAGCGCCGTACTGGATGAAAATTTCCTCCATCTTTTCAGCAGCGGGAGCAGCTGCCTTGGCAGTCTTTTTAGCAGCGGTGGTCTTGGTCGTCTTTTTGGTCTCAGCAGGAGCAGCCGCCTTGGTCTCAGTCTCGGCAGTCTTTACTTCCACAACAGGGGCAGCTACAGTCTTCTTGGCCTCAGCAGTCTCAACCGCCTTGACCTCCTGGACAGCGGGAGCGTCCTTTTTTACGTTCTTCTGAACAGCCATTATGTATTCCTCCTGATCATTTTCAGAGATCGTGCTTTTGTTGATCTTTTTCCTCAAAACCGTATGTATTGTACCCCTTTCTCCGTATAAATGCAAGTCGTTACGCAAATTTGCCGGTTTTTAGCATGAATTTTGATTGATTGAACAACCCAGACTTTCGTGCTATCATATTGTTAGGCAATATCACAAGGAGGAAATACCGTATGGTCACCATGGCGCAACGAATCGAGGAACTCCGCATGGCGCGGAGCATGAGCAGGCCGTCTCTCGCGGCCGCCCTGGGCCTGCCCAAAACGGCAATTGAAAAATTTGAGACCGGCCGCCAGACCCCCACTCAGGAGCAGCAGGAAAAGCTGGCCTCTTTCTTCGGCGTATCCCTTTTCTATCTCCGTGGAGAGAGCAGCGACAAAACCAAAATGGAGGATTGGATGGACGGCGCCTTTCTGGACGCGCCCAAGGCAGAGCTCACCATGCCCCGCCGGGCACCGAAAGCAGAACCCACTCCGGCCTCTGACGGACAGGGCTCCATGCTGGACGCTCTCATCAGTGGCAAAAAATTCCAGGAAAGCCTCCGGGCTGCCGTGCTGGACGTCCTTCGTTCTCCCGAGGGACAGGAGATCCTCACCAAGGTCATCCGCCGGGAACTTGCCAACCGGAAATGATCCGCTGGAAATAAGAAAAAAGATGACCCGGACAAATTCCGGGTCATCTTTTTTCTCATAGCCTCTGTCAGTTTCCTGCCATCAGCCATCCGCCAGAACGATGCTGATAACGTCGGCGATCTGGGCGGGATAGCTCTCCATAACACCTCCGCTGAAGGTGATAGTGAGAACAGTGCCAGTGGTCACGCCGTCAGGCAGTTCCACACCGTCAACAGGGACCTGGATCTGGTCCGCTGTAGCCAGCATGGGATCGCCTTCCACCGGCTCCACCAGGAGGTAGCCGTCGCCGATCTCCAGTACCGTGGCGGTAAACACAGTTTCCTCCACAGCCGCTCCCTGATCGACGCCAGAATTGTCTCCGGTGGCCCCACCACCGCCGGTAGCTCCATTGTCTGTAGTGACGTTGTTCTCCGGCGGGGCCGTGTTTCCGGCATCCGCAGCGGTGTCGCTGCCGCCCATGCCACCGATGCCTGCCAGCTGGAGCATCCCAAAGCCAATACTGGCCACGATCAGCAGGCAGGCCGCAAGACTGGCTATCCGCTGCCAGGTACGGGGCTGCTTGTGGAATACATAGCTTTGGGCACTGTCCACCAGCCCTTCATCGATACCGGTGATGGCGTCAAACAGTTTTTCCTCCGGTCTCATACGCCCACCCCCTCGTTCTCCAGATAGGCCCGCAGGCTCTCCCGCAGCCGCAGCAGCCGCTTGGTCATGGCGTTGGGCTGCATCCCCAGCTCCTGGGCCAGGCTCTTTACCGAGTCGCCATTCCAGTACCGGCGGATAAACAGAGCCCGGGATTCATCCCCCAGGCCGTATAGCCACCGGCTGATGAGCTCGCTGAGTTCCTTGACCTCCGCTGTACGCTGGACACTGTCCCTGGCAGGGACGCAATCCCCCAGCTCGCTGAGAAGGACCTCGGCTCCGTTATACCGCTTCTGGGCCCGCTGGGCGCGGTAGCAGCTGATGGAGAGGTTGCGTACAATGGCTCCCACATAGGCCCGCAGGCTCATAGGCCGCTGGGGCGGCATGGTGTCCCAGCAGCGGCCGTAGGTGTCGCTGACACACTCCTCACAGTCCTCAAAGTTGCTGAGGATATTCATGGCGATGCGCTGGCAGAAGGCGCCGTACTTGGTGTCCGTCTCCCGGATGGCCCCCTCGTCCCGCAGCCAATACATCTCAATGATCTGAGCATCCTCCATCGGGTACTTCCCTCCTTTTCTTCTTTTGTCCTGTAAGACGCAGAAGCGGAAAAAATGTGCCGCCCGCTTCCCTTTGCTTTCGCTTCATCCTACCATACCACCGGAACTTTGACAAGGCAAAGGCGGGAGAATACGGCGAATTGTCCGTTGTCAATGGCACCCGGGCTGTGCTATACTGATGCCAAAACCACTCCAGGAGGAACGAGTGACATGAGAATCGTCATCAAGGTGGGAACCTCCACCCTGACCCACGGCACAGGAAAGCTGAATATCCGGCGGGTGGAACTGCTGTGCAAGGTGATGAGCGACCTGAAAAACGCGGGACATGAGCTGGTGCTGGTGTCCTCCGGCGCCATCGCCATGGGCGTGGGAAAAATGAATATGACCCGCAAGCCTACAGACATTCCCTCCAAGCAGGCTTTGGCCGCTATCGGCCAGTGCGAGCTGATGTATATCTATGACAAGCTGTTTTCCGAGTATCACCACACCGTGGCCCAGGTACTGCTCACCGGCTCCGATGTGGAGGATTCCCAGCGCCATCTGAATTTCCAGAACACCATGTTCAAACTGCTGGAAATGGGTGCCTTCCCCATCATCAACGAAAACGACACCGTGGCCACGGCGGAAATCGCCGTTGGCGACAACGATACCCTGGGGGCCATCGTAGCTACCAACATCCGGGCAGATCTGCTGATCCTCATGAGTGACATAGAGGGTCTGTATACCGCCGATCCCCGGCAGGACCCCAACGCCAAGCTTATCCCTCTGGTAGAAGAGATCACCCCGGACATCCTGGCCCTGGCCGGCGGCTCCGGCAGCGAGCTGGGCACCGGCGGCATGGTCACCAAGCTCCGGGCAGCCAAGATGTGTATGGATGCCGGCTGCGATATGATCATTATGAATGGAGAACGGCCTAACGATCTCTACCGCATCGTAGACGGTGAGAACATCGGCACGCGGTTCAAAGGAGGCAGAGTATGACCACAAGAGAGATCTTGCAGGCGGCCAAAGCCGCCCGCCCCGCCCTTCAGGGAGCGGACACCCAACAGAAAAACCGTGCTCTCCTGGCCATGGCTGATGCGCTGGAGGCCCAGGCGGAAGCCATTCTCGCCGCCAACGCCCAGGATATGGACGCAGCCAGAGGCACCATCAGTGAGGTGATGCTGGATCGCCTGGCACTCACAAAAGAGCGCATCGCCGGCATGGCAGAGGGCGTGCGTCAGGTGGCCCAGCTGCCCGATCCTGTGGGCCGGGTGCTGCGGACTGTGGAGCGCCCCAACGGCCTTGTGATCCGCAAGGTGGCCGTTCCCATGGGGGTAGTGGCCATTATCTATGAGAGCCGCCCCAACGTCACCTCCGACGCTGCCGCCCTGGCCGTGAAGGCAGGCAGCGCCTGTGTGCTGCGCTGCGGCAAGGAGGCCCACCGCTCTGCCGCCGCTATTGTGGAAGCTCTGCGCTCCGGCCTGGAGCAGGCGGGGCTGCCCCGGGAGCTGGTGAACCTGGTGGAGGATACCAGCCGCCAGAGCGCCACGGAACTGATGACCGCCGTGGGACTGGTGGACCTGCTGATCCCTCGGGGTGGTGCGGGGCTGATCCGCTCCTGCGTGGAGAACGCCACCGTGAACGTCATCGAGACCGGCACCGGTATCTGCCACGTATACGTGGATAAGGACGCAGATCTCGATATGGCCCTCTCTATTGTAGAAAATGCGAAAACCAGCCGTCCCAGCGTGTGCAACGCCGAGGAGGTACTGCTGGTCCACAGCGCCGTGGCGGCGGATTTCCTGCCCCGGCTCCGGCAGCGTCTGGTGGATGACCGCGCTGCCGCCGGAAAGCCTCCCGTGGAGCTGCGGCTGGACAGCCGTGCCGCCGCCATTATCCCCGGCACAGCGGCGGGACCTGAGGACTTTGACACTGAGTTTCTCAACTACATTCTGGCGGTAAAGGTAGTGGACTCCCTGGAGGAGGCCATCGCCCACATCTCCGCCCATTCCACTGGCCACAGCGACGCCATCGTCACCGCTGACGCCGATGCCGCTGGGCGCTTTACCGCCCTGGTGGACAGTGCCGCCGTGTATTGGAACGCCTCCACCCGCTTCACCGACGGTGGGGAGTTCGGCCTGGGCTGCGAGCTGGGCATCTCCACCCAGAAGCTCCACGCCCGGGGTCCCATGGGGCTGGAGGAGCTGTGCACCTACAAGTACGTCATCACCGGGGAAGGCCAGGTGCGATAATGATTCTGCGCCCTTACCGCAGCGAGGACTGCCCTGCTCTGGCCCGGCTGTTCTACGACACGGTCCACACCGTGAACGCCCGGGACTATACCCCGGAACAGCTGGACGCCTGGGCCGACGGGAATGTGGATCTGGCCGCCTGGGATACCTCCTTCCTGGCCCACCATTCTTTAGTGGCGGAGGAAAATGGGGAGATCCTGGGCTTTGCCGACATGGACACTACAGGCTATCTGGACCGGCTTTACGTCCACAAGGACTACCAGGGCCAAGGGGTGGCTACCGCTCTGTGCGAAGCTCTGGAGGCTTCCTGCCCCGCAGAGCACTTCACCACCCACGCCTCTCTCACCGCCCGGCCTTTCTTTGAAGGTCGGGGCTACCGGGTCCTCCGGCGGCAGACGGTGGTACGCCGGGGCGTATCCCTGGACAACTATGTGATGGAAAAGAGGAAATGAGCATGGCTGACTACACCTTCGGTTTTATTGGTACCGGCAACATGGGCTCCGCCCTGGCAAAAGCCGCTGTGAAGCACATAGCACCGGAGAATATCATCCTCAGCAACCGCACTGCCGCCAAGGCGGAGGCTCTGGCCGCAGAGCTGGGCTGTGCCGCCGGGGACAGCGCCGCCGCTGCGTCCCAGTCCGACTACATCTTCCTGGGAGTAAAGCCCCAGATGATGGCAGGGCTCCTGGAAGAGCTGCGGCCGATCCTGGCTCAGCGGAGCGATCCCTTTGTTCTGGTGACTATGGCAGCTGGGCTGACCATGGATCGCATTGCCGCCATGGCAGGCGGCGAGTATCCTGTCATCCGTATCACGCCCAACACCCCCTGTGCTGTGGGGGCCGGGGTAGTGCTCTACGATGCCAATTCCCTGGTCAGTGAGGAGCAGCTCGCCTTCTTTACCGCCGCCATGGCGGGAGCCGGGCTTCTCGACCGGCTGGAGGAACGTCTCATCGACGCGGGCAGCGCCGTGGCGGGCTGCGGCCCTGCCTTCCTGAGCCTGTTTCTGGAGGCCCTGGCCGACGGCGGCGTGGCCTGCGGCCTTCCCCGGCAGAAGGCCCTCACCTACGCTGCCAAGATGGCAGAGGGCACCGCGAAGCTGATGCTGGAGACAAACCAGCATCCCGGCGTCATGAAGGACGCCGTGTGCTCCCCCGCCGGCTCTACTATCGCCGGTGTTCGTGCCCTGGAGGAACACGCCTTCCGCTCTGCCGCTATGGATGCGGTCATTGCCGCTATGGAGCGTAATCGGGAGCTGGGAAAATAATCTGTCTCCATGTAAAAATCCCTGCTGCTTGGACAGGACCGTCCGAACAGCAGGGATTTTTCTTTTTAAATCGGCAGTAGGGCGCTGGCGATCTGGAAATAGACCACCAGGGAGATGGCATCTACAATCGTGGTGATGAGGGGCGCAGCCATAATGGCCGGGTCGGCATGGCAGAGCTTTGCGGCCATAGGCAGGATACCACCCACGGTTTTGGCCAGCAGCACTGTGACGAACAGTGCCATGGCTACAGTAAGAGCGATCATCTCATTGCCAGGGTAGGTGATGATGAGGCGAACGAAGTTCACCGCACTGAGGACCACGCCCACCAGGATACTGACCCGCAGTTCCTTCCAGAACACCTTCATAAAATCCCGCAGCTCGATCTCTCCCACAGCCATACCGCGGATCACCAGGGTGCTGCTCTGGCTGCCGGCGTTTCCGCCGGTATCAGTGAGCATGGGGATAAAGGTCACCAGCAGGGGCATGGCGGCAAAAGCCGCCTCATACCGGCCCAGGATGCCGCCGGTGATCATACCGGAGATCATCAGCACCAACAGCCACATGATCCGGTGCTTGGCCAGAGAAAATACACTGGTTTTCAGATACGGCTTCTCCGAGGGGGCCATGGCAGCCATCTTCTCAAAGTCCTCGGTGGCCTCCTCCTCCATAACGTCCATCACATCGTCTACCGTGACGATGCCCACCAGACGCTGCTCCTTATCCACTACCGGCAGAGAAATAAAGTCGTAACGCATCATCCGGGCCACGGCCTCCTCCTGGTCCTCGGTGGTCTCGGCGGTGATGACGTCGGTCTCCATCAGATCCGCTACCCGCTGGTCATCTTTCGCCAGCAGCAGTTCACGGATGCTCAGTACACCCTCCAGCTTTCGGCTGGCGTCGGTGACATAGCAGGTATAAATGCTCTCAGAATCCGCTCCGGTACGCCGGATATGATCGATGGCTTCCGTCACCGTCATACTCTTGCGCAGATCTGTAAACTCTGCTGTCATGATGCTGCCCACAGAGTTTTCCGGGTAGTTGAGATACTGGTTGATCAGCCGTCGGGTATCGGGCCCGGCATTTTTCAGCACCCGCTTGACTACGTTGGCAGGCAGTTCCTCCAGCATATCCACCGCATCGTCCACATACAGCTCCTCCACAATGGCGGAAAGCTCCTGGTCCGTGGCGGACTGGATGATCACCTGCTGGGTCTCCGGCGGAAGATTGGAAAACACCTCCGCCGCCAGCTCTTTGGGCAGCGTACGGAACGCTACTACCGCTTTCTCATGAGGCAGTTCCGAGATCGCCTCGGCAATATCCACCTCGTTCTCCTCCTGCAGCATCGCCCGGAGGGCATGGTAATCCCGGCGCTCCAGCAGATCCAGCAGCGCCTCAATATGAAACTTTTTCTCCATTGGATATTCCTCCTGTTCCCTGAAATGGCAGCGAGGAAGTCACCAAACAGACAACGCCGCAACGGGACCGCCGGAAATATCCAGCAGTCCTGCAGCGGCGATACTCACTTACAGGCAGCCCTCAGGCAGCCCTATTCACAAGGAAAACCAGGGGCTCCGGACACTCCGGCCCCGTAAATGAATATCACTGTCCATTTTCGTACTTCGACCGCATATGTCCACCTGGTTTTTCCTCCTTTTTCTTGATTCGGGCAGAGTTATTCCCTGACCGTTTTTTTAACATACCATACTTTTTCTCCAAAGGCAAGACAGTTTTTGTTAAATTTCTCTCAACTTTTCCCCTTGTCCTCTTTTTCTCTTGCTCTGGCGTATATGAGCCGCTATAATGGGCGGGACAGATATAAGGAGGTCACCGCCATGAGCCTTCGCACCAATTACCGTCATACCATGTTCGCCTGTTACCTGGGCTATATCACCCAAGCTACTGTCAACATATTTGCTCCGCTGCTGTTTCTGACTTTCCAAAACCAGTATCATATCTCTTTGGAGAAGATCACATTTCTTGTGACATTGAATTTTGGCATCCAGCTCCTGGTGGACCTGCTCTCCGCTAAATTTGTGGACCGTGTGGGCATCCGCACCTCTATCCTGGCGGCCCATCTGCTGGCTGCCCTGGGACTGGCTGGTCTGGGCATCCTGCCGGAGCTCATGGCCCCCTATACCGGTCTCCTGCTCTCCGTATGTTGCTACGCCATCGGCGGAGGATTGATCGAAGTGCTGGTCAGCCCCATTGCCGAAGCCTGTCCCACAGAGCGGAAGGAAGCATCCATGAGCCTTCTCCACTCCTTCTACTGCTGGGGCTGTATGCTGGTGATCATCGGTTCTACCGTGTTCTTTACTCTGGTGGGCATGGATCACTGGCGGACACTGGCCTGCCTGTGGGCCATCATCCCGCTGCTCAATTTCGTCTATTTTACCCAGGTCCCTATCGCTCCTCTTGTGGAAGAGGGCCGGGCCATGCCCATTTCCACCCTGCTCCGTTCCCGGCTGTTCTGGCTGCTGGCCTTACTGATGGTATGCGCCGGAGCGTCAGAACTGTCCATGAGCCAGTGGGCTTCCGCTTTCGCAGAGAGTGGTCTGGGCGTATCCAAATCCCTGGGCGATCTGGCCGGCCCCTGTTTCTTCGCCCTCCTCATGGGCGTTTCCCGGGTGATCTACGCCAACATCAGCCACCGGGTAGAACTGACCCGCTTTATGGCATGGTGCAGTATCCTGTGCGCCGTAAGCTATCTATTGGCTATCTTTGCCCCCTGGCCGATCCTGTCCCTGATGGGCTGCGGCCTGTGCGGACTGTCTGTGGGGATCATGTGGCCGGGCACCTTTTCCCTGGCTGCCAGGGGCCTGCCCACAGGAGGAACAGCTCTCTTTGCTTTGCTTGCTCTGGCCGGCGACCTGGGCTGCACCAGCGGCCCCACGATCGTGGGCCTGGTCTCCGGGCTGCAGGGCGGCGAACTCCGTGCCGGTCTCCTGGCCGCCACGATTTTCCCTCTGATCCTTCTGGTTCTCCTGTTCCGCTTCCGTCAGGCTGTTGCAAAAAAGCAAGCATAAAACGATGCCGCAAAACAATGTCCCGGACAAAATTTGTCCGGGACATTTCTTTTATGCTTTCTCTGTTTTGTCTGCTGTTTCGCCGCATCCCAGCAGGAACTCCGTCAGATCTTTGGATAAGCTGGAGATCACTGCAGCAGAAGTGATCAGCGCGCTACCTCCCTCGATCAAAACTTCATCCGTCGCCTGGATCTGCCGGGCAAAGGCTCCAAATACCTTCCGGTATTGTTCCACAAAATCATCGTACAGCTTGTGGATAGCCTCCTCGCTGTGGTCCTGTGGGAACATCCGCTGGATATCGGAGATGCTCAAGCTCTGCTTTAAAATGCATATAATGATCAATGAGGCCAAATGGACCCGGCTGTATTTCTTTTTTACCGGCGGCGGCATCACTTTCAGGCGGACATAGTTGTTGATGATGCTGGCGGTGATGGGCTTGTCCTCCTCACTGCGGCTGAGAGGCCCCAAATACTGCCGCAGCAGCAGAATGACCTGATCCATGTACAGGCCCAACTGCGGCAGGCTCTCCCAGTCCGGCAGGCGAAAATCTTTCAGACTCGCTTCCCACGCCGCCAGGCGCTCTGCCACTCTGCTTGCATCTGTCATCGTCTCTTTTCCTTTCCTCACGCTTTTTCATCAGTATAATCTCCCTGTGCGCATAATGCAATACGCAGAATCAAAAAATAATTCACGCAAACCGCTTGACATACTGCCGCAAACATCATATAGTAATATTCAATATTAGATGTTACGCTTTTAAAAGCAGGAAGGAGTCCATTATGGCACGAGATATTACTAGGCGATCCCAGACAATGGGCGAAGAGATTGCCAATACCATTTCCCACGGCGTAGGTGCGCTGCTGGCAGTAGCAGGAGGTATCCCTCTGGTGATCAAAGGTATTATGGCGGGATCTGCCAAAGCGGGCGCCAGCCTGACGTTCTACGCCATCACCCTCGTCCTCCTCTACACTGCCTCTGCGGTGTACCACGGGGTACGGAATCCCGCTCTCAAGAGGGTCCTGCGCGTCATGGATCACTGCTCCATCTTCCTTTTGATCCTGGGGACTTATGTTCCGCTGTCCCTGTTGGTGGTGGGCGGAAGGACCGGATGGGCCCTGTTCCTCACCAACACCACTCTGGCTGTGGTGGGCATTACTCTGAACGCTATCAGCCTCACCCGCTTCGACAAGATCTCCCTGGTGCTCTATGCCCTGATGGGCTGGCTGGTGATCCTGGCCCTGCGGACCATTCTCCAGGTGCTGGCTCCGGCAGGCGTGGCCCTGCTGGTGGCAGGCGGTGTGGCCTATACAGCCGGGATCTATTTCTACAAATCCCAGCGCAAATACAGCCACTTTATCTGGCACCTGTTCGTTCTGGCAGGCAGTGTCCTCCACTACCTCTGCGTGGCACTGTACTGTGTGTGATCGTTTCTCCCCCAAAACCAAACGGTCCTGAAAGCTACTGCTTTCAGGACCGTTTTTTACTGTTCGGCTTTCAGCGCCGCGGTATAGAGCTCATTGCGGTTCAGACCGGTATCCAAAGCCACCTGGCGGACAGCATCTTTCATACGCTCCCCCGCCGCCCGGCGCTCCTGCACCATAGCTACGCCCTCTTCCAGTGTGACAGCCGTTTCCTCTGCCGGTTCCGCTCCCGCCACCACCAGGACGAACTCTCCTTTCGGCGCATTTTCCTGATAGTATGCCGCCGCCTGGGCCAGAGTCGTCCGGCGGACCTCCTCATGGAGCTTGGTCAGCTCCCGGCAGAGGGCCACCGGCCGGTCGCCGAAAGCAGCCAGCAGGTCATCCAGCGTCCCGCACAGCTTATGAGGCGCTTCATAAAACACCATGGTCCGCTGCTCCGTAAGAAGAGACTGCAGGTGCTCCCGCCGGCTCTTCTTATTGGTACTGAGGAATCCCTCAAAAGTAAAACGTCCCGTGGGCAGACCACTGACTGCCAGAGCGGATATGACAGCGCAGCAGCCCGGGATAGCCTGTACCGTGACCCCGCTGTCCGCGCACAGCCGCACCAGTGCTTCTCCCGGATCGCTGATGGCCGGAGTACCGGCATCGGTGACCAGAGCGCAGGTCTCCCCTGCCAGCAGCCGCTGCAAGATGGCAGGACCGGCAGTATTTTGGTTGTGCTGATGGTAACTGACCAGCGGTTTTTTGATGCCGAAATGGTTCAGCAGCTTTACGGACACCCTGGTATCCTCTGCGGCGATAAAATCCGCCTCCTCCAGCACAGCCACCGCGCGGGGGCTGAAATCTCCCAGGTTGCCGATGGGGGTAGCCACCAGATACAATATCCCGCCCATGGAAACGCCTCCTCTTCCCTTCATAGCAAGGGTCATTATACCATGGCCCGCTTCCTCTTTCAATGTGTTTTCCCCAGAGCCTCCGCTGCCTTGTCTTTCCGGCGCAGCAGCAAAAACCAGGCGGTACACAGCAGGATATTGACCAGGCCGGAAATAGGAACTGCCAGACTGATCAGGAACATCCCTGTATCCGGCAGGCGGCTGAGGAAATAGGACACGGGGATCCGAACCAGGAAGGCCGAGGCCAATCCCTGGACCATAACGAAGGTGGTATGCTCCCTGCCGTTGAAGTACCCCAAGAAGCAGAAGGTCAGCGGGATCATCAGATATTCAAAGGAGCTGCCGTGCATATATGCCGCAGTGGCCTCGATCACGGCGGGATCATTGTCAAAGAGGGAACCCAGCTGACCGCCGGCAAAGAAGGTCAGCAAAAACATGACCACGCCGAAGGAGAAGGATATGCCCTGGGCGATAAAGAGAGAGCGGACCGCCCGTTCCGGCTTCCCTGCTCCCATGTTCTGAGCGACAAAAGCGGACAGCGCCGACATAAATGCCATCGGCACTATGGACAGGAACACATATAGCTTTTCCGATACGCCGATCCCTGCCGCCGCCACAAGTCCCAGCGTATTGACAATGCTGGTAATGATCAGGAAGGATACGTTGACCAGGAAATCCTGAAGGGCAATAGGCGCCCCCACCTTCAGGATCCGTCCCACCATGCCTTTCCGCCGGAAGCTGTCCCGCGTGACCTGGAACGGCAGCGGGCGGCGGCGCATATACCCTGCGGAAAACACCACACTGACCGCCTGAGCGATCACCGTAGCCAAAGCTGCTCCCGAGGCGTCCAGACGGAATACCCCCACAAACAGGAGGTCCAGCACAATATTGACCACACATGCGATAGACACAAACAGGAAGGGGGAACGGGAATTACCGATACCCCGGAATATTCCGCTGATGGCATTGTAGGCGGTAATAAACACCATGCCGCCGGAGCAGATCAGGACATAGCGCACTGTCTCGGGAATAGCAGATTCCGGTACATTCATAAAACGTGCCGCCTGGGGCGCGAAGGTCACCATTACCAAAGTCATCACCACCGCTACCAGGGTAAACAGGCGCACCTGTCCTGCCACCACACAGCCGGCGGTCTCCCGGTCTCCAGCGCCAATGGCCTTGCCCAGCAGCACCGTGACGCCCATAGTGAGGCCGGTTACCACCACTGTGGCCGCCTGCATGACCTGGCTGCCGGTGGCTACCGCTGCCACACTTTCTGTGGGGGAAAAACGCCCCACCACCGCCAGGTCCACACCGCCGTAGAGGGCCTGAAGCAGCAATGACAGCATCAGCGGCAGTGCAAATTTGACCAGCGGCGGTAAAATAGGTCCGGACAGAAACCTATTTTCCGCCTGTCCACGGGACCGATCTGCCATACAATCATCTCCTTTTCCATTATCGTATCTTATAACGTCGCCAAAACGCAAAAAAATCGCTAACAAGCATACACTTGTTAGCGATAATGTACCAAACGAAGCGTCCCCGACGCAAAGCGTATTCTACCAGATTCGCAGGGGAAATGTCAACCCCCTTCGTTATACGCCCTATCTGTCGGATACCGTTCTACTCGTTTCCCCATTTTCAGTATCACATTTTCCCCGCCATGGAAACATTGTAAAAATGCCGCAAAGCCTTGCAGCGCAAAGCTTTGCGGCGTTTTAAGCTTATTCCCACTCGATGGTGCCGGTGGGCTTGGGCGTAAGGTCAAAGAGGCAGCGGTTGACACCCTTGACCTCGCTGGTAATGCGGCGGGTGATGTGCTGGAGCAGATCAAAAGGCACATTCTCCACCGTGGCCGTCATGGCATCCACGGTGTTCACCGCACGGATAATGACACACCACTCATCGGCCCGGCGGTTATCCCGGACACCTACGCTCTTCAGGTCGGGGATGGCGGTGAAATACTGCCACACCTTGCCCTCCAGACCGTTTTTGGCAAACTCCTCCCGCAAAATGGCGTCGCTCTCCCGGACAGCCTCCAGGCGGTCACGGGTAATGGCTCCCAGGCAGCGGACACCCAGGCCGGGACCGGGGAAGGGCTGACGGTAGACCATGGAAGCGGGCAGGCCCAGGGCAACACCGCAGGCACGCACCTCATCCTTGAAGAGCATCTTCAAAGGCTCTACCAGCTCAAACTTCAGATCCTCAGGCAGGCCGCCCACATTGTGGTGGCTCTTCACTGCCTTTACCGTCTTGGTGCCGGATTCAATAATGTCAGGGTAAATGGTCCCCTGGCCCAGGAACTCGATCCCCTGGAGCTTCCGGGCCTCCTCCTCGAACACCCGGATGAACTCAACGCCGATGATCTTACGCTTGCGTTCCGGCTCCGCAACACCAGCCAGCTTGTCCAGGAAGCGGTCCACAGCGTCCACATAGACGAGATTGGCGCCCATCTCCTCCCGGAATACCCGGACTACCTGCTCCGGCTCTCCCTTACGGAGAAGGCCATGGTTGACATGGACACAGGTGAGCTGATTACCGATAGCCTTGATGAGCAGCGCGGCCACCACGGAGGAATCCACGCCGCCGCTGAGGGCCAGCAGCACCTTCTTATCCCCTACCTGGCGGCGGATCAGTTCCACCTGGTCGGCGATAAAGTTCTCCATATTCCAGTTGGCCTCCGCCTTGCAGGTGCCAAACACGAAAGCGCGAATGGCCTTCTCCCGCTCCTCGCCGTCATGGGCCAGGGGGGCGCCGCCCTTGTGATCCACAGACCACACCGGCAAGCCGCTGCCGTACACCGCTTCACCGGCGTCGATGGTCACTCCGTCCACCACCCGGTTCGGTCCGCCGTTGAGAATGATGCCCTTTACATTCGGCAGGGCAGCCAGCTCCTCAGCGGAAATATCATGAGCATGGATCTCCGTGTAAACACCCATGGCCCGGATCTCTCTGGCCAGACGGGGGTTCTCCTCGCTGCCCAGATCCAGGATCAAAATCATATCCTGCTTCATCGTATTCCCTCCTGTGTGAAAAATCTTGTCGAATTATTGTATCATATGGCGTTTACCCGCGCAAGCGTTTTCACTACCATATCACCGCGCTTTTACCCTTCAGTGTGCCCTTCCAGAGCCTCCTGCCACTCCGCTTCCCGGAACCCCAGCAGAACGCCGTTCTCCCATACCAGAACAGGGCGGCGCACCAGCATCCCGTCACTGGCCAGGATATCCAGCTGCTCCTCCTCACCCATAGAAGCCAGGCGGTCGCGGAGGCCCAAAGCCCGGTACTGCTGGCCGCTGGTATTAAAAAATTTCTTCAGCGGCCACCCACTTTTCTTCTGCCACAGGGCCAGTTCCTCCCTGGTGGGATTGTCCTGCCGGATGTCCCGGAGCTCATAGGATATCCCATGGCTGTCCAGCCACTGCCGGGCCCGCTTACAGGTACTGCACCCTGGGTGCCAGATCAACAGCATACTGTCTATTCTCCTTTCTCAATATTCCCGCAGCACCAATTCTGTTGCTCCAGGATTCAGTCCGATCTCCAGGCGGATGACCTTGGGGTGAGATGCATATGTCCTGCGGATCATATCCCGCAGCTGTGTCCCACTGTGATAGCCGTGGATCAGTTCCAGCCGATACACAGAACCACCTGCCCGCCGCAGAGCCGCATCGATTGCCCGCTGCGCCTGCCACCAGGTCATCCCGTGAAGATCCAGACGAACTGTCCTGCTCTGCATACCCTACCCCCTCTCCCGGAAATCCTCTGCACTAATATTTCTTCTGCCGCAGCTGCTTTGTCAGCAGTTGACGCCCATTTATCCTCAGTATACCATGCCCCATAAACATTGAAAAGAGTATGCCCTGGGTGCTGAAAAAGAAAAATGCCGCTTTCTTTCAGAAAGCGGCATTTTTCTTGATGGAGAAGATTGAGGAAAAACGATACAACAGTTCAGGTTTCTCTCCCGAACTGAGATTATGATAGCATTTTCCAGCACTTTTTGTCAATGTTGATATTACCCAAAATTGATATTCTTTACCCCCTTTGGTCGTCAAAATCGTCAACGAATTCGTATTACTTACAAAAAATATGTCTCTCTGGCGGTTTTTGCCCACCAGAGAGACACTTTTGTCCGTTTTACAGTTTTTGTCCGTCAACGAAAACAGCTTTCAGATTCAGCTCCTGATCCAGTACCAGCAGATCGGCAGCCCGGCCCGGCTCAATGGCGCCGATATCGCTGAGACCGGCAGCTTCGGCGGGGGCTGTGGAAGCTGCATATACCGCAGCCTCCAGAGGCAGGCCGAACTTCACCACATTCCGCAGGGCATCCACCATGGAGATGGAAGAACCCGCCAGGGTGTCGGTGCCAGTGAGGGTAGCCTTGCCGTTCTTCACGGTGATGGGCTGGCCACCCAGCTCATAGTCGCCGTCGGGCATACCCGCACAGCGCAGGGAGTCGGAGATCAGGTTCAGCTTATCCCCGAACATCTTGTAGGTAGCCCGAATCACCGCCGGATGGATGTGGAGGCCGTCGCAGATCAGCTCCACACTGGCGCCGCTGTCCAGAGCCGCACCAATGATCCCCGGCGCCCGGTGCAGGAAGGAGGGCATACCGTTATAGAGGTGGGTGGCGTGGGTGGCGCCGGCGGCAAAGCCCGCCATAGCCGTGTCGTAGTCAGCAGTGGAGTGGCCCAGAGAGACGGTGCACTTCTGGGACACATTGCGGATGAACTCCTCAGCGCCCTCCTCCTCGCAGGCCACGGTCACCAGCTTCACCATACCGCCGGAGGCCTCGTTGAGGCGGTCAAAGAGGGCCACATCAGGCTTGTGGAGGTTCTCCGCCGCCTGAGCACCCCGCTTGGCGTAGCAGAGGAAGGGACCCTCCAGATGGATACCTGCGCATTTGGCTCCGCCCTCACGCTTAAAGTCCCGGATGGTGTGCATGGCAGGGGTCAGGGTCTCCTCCTTCAGGGTCATGGTGGTAGCCAGGAAGGAGGTGACGCCGTGGGCGGCGTAGTAGTCCGCCATCGGCTGCATACCCGCCGGATTGCCGTCGGAGAAGTCCTCGCCCATGGCGCCGTGGGTGTGGATATCCACCAAGCCGGGGATCACATAGCAGCCCTGGGCATCCAGGTCCGCTGCGCCATCCAGGGCGCCCACCGCTTCAATGGTCTTATTAAAAAGGATATCGGCGTCCACAAATTCCTTACCCACGAATACTTTCGCGTTTTTGATCAGCATATCGATTTCCTCCTCAGCGGCTTACTTCACGATCTCCGGCAGGCTGGCGGCAGCCATGGACTGGCCTACCCGGCGGAACTTCTCGTCGGGCAGCTCCGGATGGATCTTATCGGCGATGTCGGGGTATTCCTCCGCCAGCACCTTCTTGCAGGTATCCAAGATCAGGTCGCCGCCCTTGCCGCTCATTACCCGGCCCAGCAGCAGCACATGGCGGCAGCCGTAAAGGTCGAAGTAATAGGCCAGGGTGTGGCCCAGATATACACCGATGGACTCATAGACCTTGGCGGCAGCCTCACTGCCCTCCTCCATCAGCTTCTGGACTACCTTCAACTTTTCGGCGGGGCTCAGGCTCTCATCCAGGGCGATCCCAGCCCGGGGGGCCAGCTTGATGACGCCGTCCTGAGAGAAGTACTTCACGCCGCAGCCAATGTCGCCGCTCCACTCGTCCTCCATGGCCTCGGGGTTGGCGTCCACCGGCATGAATGCCAGCTCATTGAGCCAGCCGGTGATATTGCCCTTGTCATCCACGTAGCCCACAGCCTCGCTGGTGCCCATGGCAATACCCAGGACGCTGTTGTCCTCCAGGCTCATGGCGCCGGCCAGGGCGGACACGTCGCCGTCGTTGGCCACAGCGAAGGGGATGTCGCCAAAGGTATCCTTGATGGCCCGGATATAGATGTCCTTCACCTTGGCCTCGAAGGCGTCCTTGGGCACCTTCAGGAACAGAGAGGCCACCATGGTGCGGTTGTCCACATACACACCAGCAGAACTGACGCCTACCGCGTCCACCCGGGGCATCTTCTCCGCAGCGGACTTGAAGGCCGCCACAATACCATCGTAGTGATAATCAGGGTCGGAATTGGTCTTGGGGAACCAGACAACCTCCTCGGAGTAGACGGTCTCACCGTCCACCACCGCGGACACCTTCCGGTCGCTTCCGCCGGCATCAAAGCCAATGCGGCAGCCGTCCATATGGCGGCCAATGGCCTGGGAAGCACCCTTCTCCTCAGGTACCTTGTCCACCTGTACCACCTCAAAGGGCTTTTCATAGACACTGGCCATAAAGTCTGCGTCAAAGGCCCGCTTACCGGTGAGGGAGAAGGTCTCCTTCAGATAGTTGTAAATGGTCTCGTCGCCGGCCACATATACCTTGAAGCCGCCCTTCATCCACAGGATGGTCTTTACCAGGCGGTCCATGTAGTAGCAATCGGCCTCATGCATCTCCTCGGTGCCGTGGATAAAGGTATGGTAGGCCGCGATCTGCCCCCGGTCCCGCTCCACGGCAATGGAAACCGGCTTCTTGGCATCAACCAAAAACGCGCGGTTAAACCGCAGCAGGGGCATAAAATCAGGATCCAGGGATGGGATGTGTTTCAGCTCCACAGAAATACCAAATCTGTTCATGGCGATTCTCCTCACAATCGTTCAAAATTGGGGGCGGATCCTCCCGCTCCGGCAGATTTACCCTTCTAGTTTATTCTACCACGCTTTTTCCTCCCTGTCACCCCAAATAAAAAATTTTTTCTTTTCTTTTTGCTCATTGCAAAATAATTTCGGCAATGGTACAATAGAAGAAACCCCTGAAATCTTACATATTTCACAAAAAGGAGAGGTTCAAAGCGATGGATCGAAAGAAACTCCAGGATACACAAGCCTGGGTACGTTCGGAGCTGGAGCGCTCCGTTCAGTTCTGGCTGAAAAACGGCATGGACCATCAGCATGGCGGCGTCTATACCTGCCTTGACCGTAAGGGCGAGATTTACTCCACCGATAAGAGCGTGTGGATGCAGGGCCGGTGCGGCTGGACCTTTGCCTACCTGTGCCACGTCTACGGCGTAAAGCAGGAGTGGCTGGATGCCAGCAAGAGCTGCATCGACTTCATGGAAAAGTACTGCATCAACCGGGAGGCCGGCGACCGTATGTACTTTACCGTCACCGAGGACGGCAAGCCTCTGCGCCAGCGCCGTTACTGCTTCAGTGAGGGCTTCTACTGCATGGCTAACGCCGAGTACTACGGCGTCACCGGCGACAAGGAGTGCCTCATGCGGGCCCGGAAGGCCTATGAGCTGATCTGGCAGCTCAACAATGGCCTCATCAAGGACCCCACCGGTCTTGGCCCCAAGACCATCCCCGAGACCCGCACCGGCCGGGCTCTGGCCGACCCCATGATCTACCTGAACATCACCGCCGTCATGCGCCGCTGCGACAGCGAGCAGCGGGAGCTGTATGATGCCCGGGCCAAAGAGTGCGCCGAGGCCATCTTCAAATACCACCGCAAGCCGGAGCTGCACTGCACGCTGGAGAGCGTGGACATGGACGGCAACCCGGAGCTGTGGTACACCGCAGGCCGTGTGGTAAACCCCGGCCACGACATCGAGTGCTCCTGGTTCGTCATGGAGGAGGCCAACTATGAGAACAATCCTGCGCTGCATCAGCAGGCCGTGGAGATGTTCGACGACGCCTTCAACGCCGGCTGGGACAAGGAGTACGGCGGACTGCTGTACTTCATCGACTGCCTGGGCAAGCCCCCGGAGGCCTATGAGCACGACATGAAGCTGTGGTGGCCCCACAATGAGATCCTCATCGCTTCTATGATGATCTACCGGGATACCGGCGATGAGAAGTATCTGGACGCCTTCTACAAGACCCTGGACTACTGCAAGGAGCACTTTGCCGATCCTGAGTACGGCGAGTGGTACGGCTACCTGCGGCGGGACGGCCTGCCCACCATGCCGTCCACCAAGGGTTCTACCTTTAAGGGCCCCTTCCACCTGCCCCGGTGCCTGATCCAGGTGGATACCATGATCTCCCAGATCCTGGCCAAGTAAATCATCTGTACATGACAAAGGGACGCAGCCTTGGGCCGCGTCCCTTTGCTATTATACCGTTTTCTTCCGCCGGGCCAGCAGCACCGCCGCCGCGGCTACCACCGCCACCACCAGCACACCGCTGAGGATGTAGGGGACGTAACCTCTGACAGGCATGGTGGGGTCCTGAGAGGCTGTCAGCTCCGGCGTGCCCACCTGACGCACCGGGAAGTCCCTGCCGTCCGGCTCATCCAGGCAGAACCACAGGTTCCTGCTCCCAAAGAGGTATGCCACATAGCCCCAGGTCCGCCCCTCCTCGTCGGTAAAGGTGGAATCGATATAGCCCGTATCGGTGAGCTGGTCCAGGACCTCTGCCGCCTCCCAAACGTCCTTTGGTGCCGGTGCGCCGGGGTAGTCATAAAAGACGATCTCCGCCACATTACCGTCGTAGCCCTCAAACTGTCCGTCGTAGGGGTGGATCTCATCGGCGTATTCCTCCGCAAAGGAGAGATAATCGTACTTCAGCACGAAATCCTCCATAGGCGCCCAGCCGACAATCTCCCCTTCGTCTCCCCATACCACGGCACAGACCCAGTCCTCATACTGGTAGTAGAGCCAGAGGGTGTAGCCATTCCGGAACTGGAGGACTACCCTGGTCCCCTCGGGGGCGTCCCAAAGGGTAATAAACCCCTCGTCCCCGTTGGCATAGAATTGCCGTCCGATGTAATCGCACTGGTCGGCGTGCTTTTTATAAAAATTGTTCTCCGGCTCCCACAATACATCCGCCCGGGCCGGGGTGCAGAGAGCCAACAGGGTCGTTACCACCAGGGCTAACGAAAAAAACTTCCGCTTCATCCTCATATCCTCCTATTTTTTCCTCCGCCGCAGCAAGAAAATCGTCACTACCCCAATAACCACCACCAGCAGCCAGGGCAGCAGTGCCTCACCGGCCGCTGCCACCGCCGCACCGCCGGAGATCACGTCAGCCAGCGCTACCGTGGTAAGGCTTACGGCTGTTACCGCCGTCAGCAGCAGCGCCATCAATATCCGCTTTTCCATCCTCATTCCCCCTGTTATTTTTTCAGCGCAAAGCTTTGCTTTGCGCATAAAGTTCTTTTTGATCCTTTTTCTTTCAAGAAAAAGGATATATGCTGTTATAGCAGACTGATAAGCCGCCCAGTTATGTAGGAAAACAGGTTGGCCAGAAGGGCAAACAGGAACGGCCTTTTCAGCTGCCGGGAGCACAGGCGATAGTACCGCCACTCCACCAACACTGCCGCCGTCTCCAGTACCACCGTTACCGCCAGAGCGTTCCAGCCCAGAAGCCCTACCGCTGTGTGGTAGGCCAATACCACCGGCGGATTGGTGAGAATATTTACCAACGCCACCGTACCCAGCTCCTGCCGTCCACGGAGGCCCCAGATCAGAGCCAAAAATTCCTCCAGCACCAGCGTCAGGACCAGGGACATCGCCAGTGTTTTCAGCACTGCAGCTCCCTCCTTCCCAGTGGCCACCAGAGAACGGCCAGAGATACTGCCGCCGCCCCGGCGCAGGCCCAAGGTTGGGCAAACACCGCAGGCCAGCCCAAATATACCGGCAGATATCCCATAAACAGGGCAAAGGTCAGAAGGCCGAAACCAAAGCCCTTCGCTCCCGGCAAAATTCTTGCCGCCGCCCACAAGGTCATGGGCATGGTCATATTGAAGAAAAACACCGCCAGAAGCCCCGGAAACGGATCGCCGGAGAAGCAATACAGCACCGCCGCCAGCCCCAAGGACCACCCGGCAGCCCGTCGGGGACCAATGGCATCCATCAGAAATCCTCCTGCCGCCTTGCCCAATGCCAGAGCCATCACCAGCGCCACTCCCCACTGATCCTTCCAGGGAAAGCTCTGCCCCAGGCCCATCCAGGAGCGCAGTACCACCACCAGAAACAGCGAAACCAACGCCAGCCATCCACCGCCCGCTGGGGCCGTCTCCACCGGAGCATTTCCGGAGCAAAAGCTTCCCATGGTTCTCCGACACAGCAGCAGGATGCCTCCCGCCAGCAGCAGGAGCCCCAGCGGCGGCAGCAGGGTGCTCATCACCGTACCGCCGCCCCACAAAGTGCCCACATATAACCCCACGGCCCCTGGAGATACGAATACCCCCAACGCCGCCGCTTTTTTCTCACTGGTGTTCAGCACATCAATGCCGCCTCCCAGGTGAAACAGGGCATTACCCGTTCCCGCCATCACTGCGGCAGCCAGGGGAACAGGTACAAGAAACGCCGCCGCTGCCAAAACGCAGCCTGATGCCGCCACAACCCCATTTCGGTTCAGCCCGTCAGCCCATAGGCCCAGGGGCATCTGAAGGGCAAAGGCGCAGAAATTATAGAGAAGCAGGCACAGGAGGAAATTCGGCGCTCCGGCCAGAAACCGGAAGGCCAGAAACGCGCAGCTGAGATCCACCCAGAAATGGGCAAGGCTGTACAGCATCAGCAGAGGCTTATGTTTCATCTCTTTTCCCCCTTTCTATAGTTATCCAGACGCATACAGGCCAAAAATATGCCTCCTGTCTGTCCATGTTTTTAATATAAATATCGTAATGGGGCAAAGGGGAAGAAAAATCTCATACAATGCAAAGCACAAGCAGAGCCCCGACAGTTTTGACTGTCGGGGCTCTGCTTTCGTTTGCCTGCGCAGAAAAGCGCAGATTATTTCTCTTTCTTCTTGCCCAGATAGGCCTCCTTGATGCTCTCATCATTGAGCAACTCCTGACCGGTACCTTCCCGGGTAATGGTACCAGTCTCCAGAACATAGGCATAATGCGCTATCTTCAAGGCCATATTGGCGTTCTGCTCCACCAGGAGGATCGTCACGCCCTGATTATTGATCTCCTTGATGATGTCGAAGATTCCCTGCACGATCAGCGGCGCCAGGCCCAGAGAAGGTTCATCCATCATCATGATCTTGGGGCGGGACATGAGGGCCCGGCCCACCGCCAGCATCTGCTGCTCGCCGCCGGACAACGTACCGGCAGTCTGCCAGGAACGCTCCTTCAAGCGGGGAAACAACGTATAGATCCAGTCTATATCCTTTTCGATCTCCGCTTTATCATTGCGCAGATAGGCGCCGATCTTCAGATTCTCCAACACCGTCATATCCGGGAATACCCGCCGGCCTTCCGGCACCAGAGTAATTCCCTTGGACACGATCCGGTCAGAGGGGCACTCTGTGATATCCTCACCCAGCAGGTGGATACGACCATGCTGAACAGGGACCAAGCCCGCAATGGCCCGCAGGGTAGTGGATTTTCCTGCGCCGTTGGCGCCAATCAGGGTGACGATCTGGCCGTCCCGCACATCCATCGTGATGCCCTTGACAGCCTCGATGCCTCCATAGCTGACCTTCATCTCATCAATTCTAAGCATCTTCAGCCACCCCCAAATACGCGTCAATGACACGCTGATTGTTTTGGATCTCATCCGGCGTGCCGCTGGCAATCATTTTACCGAAGTCCAGCACATAGATGCGGTCAGAGATCTCCATGACCAGGTCCATATGGTGCTCGATCAGGAATACCGTCATGCCGAATTTCTCCCGGACCTGACCGATAAACTCCGTCAGCTCAATGGTTTCCTGGGGGTTCATGCCCGCCGCAGGCTCGTCCAGGAGGAGGAGGCTGGGCTCTGTGGCCAGGGCCCGGGCGATCTCCAGCCGGCGCTGCTTGCCGTAAGGCAGTGACGTAGACAGCTCATCCTTGACATCCAGCAGTCCCACGATATCCAGCAGGCGCTCTACCTCCTGCCGCTGCTTCTGTTCCTCTTTTCCGTTGAGATGGAACGTAGCGGTGAAGATATTGCTGGTACGGCGGCAGTGCTTGGCAGTGAGGACATTGTCAAATACCGACATACCCTTCCACAGACGAATATTCTGGAAGGTACGGGCCATGCCCAGCTGTGTGATCTTGTCAGGAGTAGGGGCCAGAGTCTCGGTATACTTGCCCGCATTCTCCCCCTTGTACATTTGCTTCATCTTCCCTTTGGGGAAGTTTTCCACCAGTTTCTTTCCGTTGAACCAGATACAGCCGTTGGTAGGCTCATAGACACCGGTGATCACGTTGAACGCCGTGGTCTTTCCTGCTCCGTTAGGGCCGATCAGGGAGACGATCTCCCCTTTGTTGACCTCCAGGGAAAGATTATCCACAGCCACCACGCCGCCGAACTGCATCGTGGCATTTTCCACTCTCAGTACGTTCTCACTCATTTGGCCTGCGCCTCCTTTTCTTTAGCGCTCTTACGCCTCCTCCACAACTTGGGAAGATCTGACAGCTCGTGGTTGCCCATAAGGCCTTCCCGGCGGAACAGCACCACCAGCATGATCACTACGGAGAACACCACCATACGGAAGCCGCCCCGCAGGATATTCAGCCCACCGATGTTGTAGGAAGGATCGTCCAGGAAACGCATCAGCCACTCGCTGCAGGCATAGAAGGCAAACGCACCGATGCAGGAACCGGAAATAGAACCAATGCCGCCGATGACCACGATCAGAAGGATCTCATAGGTCATGGCTGCCTTGAAGATGTTGGCGGACACCGTGGCCTGGAACATAGCCAGCAGGCCTCCGGAGATCCCGGCAAAGAAGGAGCTGATGACGAAGGCCATCCGCTTGTGCTTGGCCAGGTTGATACCCATGGCCTCTGCGGCGATCTCATCATCCCGGATGGCCATAAAGGCCCGGCCGTATGTAGAGTTGATCAGCAGCACGACCACCAGGATGCAGACGCCGGAGAGCAGGAACGCCGCCAGGGTGGGCGGAACGTTAATGCCCAGGAAGGTCAGGTTGTTCAAATGGGGGAAGTTGAAAATCAGGTTGGAACCGTTGGTCAGAGGACCAATGGATTCGGACTGTACGATGGCACGCACGATCTCTGCAAAGCCCAGGGTAGCCACCGCCAGGTAATCGCTCTTGAGCTTGAGTACCGGCAGGCCAATGAGATAAGCACATCCTGCCGCCAGCAGGCCACCCACCAGCAGTGCCACCAGCACCGGCAGAGCAAACTGTACCACACCGCCGTCATAGTACTTCCACACAGACATGCGCTGGGCAACAGGAACTGTCAAAATCGCATAAGAGTAAGCACCCAGGAGCATAAAGCCCGCCTGTCCCAGAGAGAACAGGCCTGTAAAGCCGTTGAGCAGGTTCATAGACACTGCCACCAGGGAGAAGATAGCACCCTTCTGCAGCACCGTCACAAGCATGCCGGGCACACCGGGCATTGTATCCAGCAGCACCAGTACCACACAGGCCACCAATGCGATCCCAATGGCAATGAGGCTCTTTTTGGTGTTTTTCTTCATCATCGTCACCTCACACTTTCTCTTTCAGGCTCTCTCCGAACAGGCCGGTGGGCTTGACGGTGAGGATCACGATCAGCAGAGCGAAGGTAAAGGCGTCGGAGTAGGTGGTCCAGCCCATACCTTTGATGAGGCTCTCACAAATACCGATGACAAAGGCACCCACCACTGCACCGGGAATGGAACCGATGCCGCCGAACACTGCCGCCACAAACGCCTTCAGACCGGGCATGGCGCCCACGGTCGGCGTGACGTTGGAGAAGGTAGAGAAAAACAGGATGGAGCCAATGGCCGCCAAGAAAGAACCGATGATAAAGGTCATGCTGATGACCGTGTTGATCTGGATACCCATGAGACGGGCCGTCTCAAAGTCACGGGAAGCAGCCCGCATGGCCATACCCAGCTTAGTGCGCTTGATGAGGGTCACCAGGCACAGCACCAACACTACTGTCAGGATCGGCGTGATCACCGTCACACGGCTGGTATTGATGCCGAACACACTGATGATATCACTGATCCAGGGCAGAGTGGGATACACTTTGGGCAGACCGCCGGTAATATAGAATACCAGGTTCTGCAGCAAATAGCTTACGCCGATAGCCGAGATCATAACCGACATACGAGGTGCGGAACGCAGCGGCTTATAAGCCACACGTTCTACCAGGAATCCCAGTATCACCGTGGCAATGATCACCAACGGTGCCGCAAGATACACTGGCATGGCGGTCATGGCGTAGACCATGAGAATACCGGCTACCATAAAGATGTCACCGTGAGCAAAGTTGATCAGGCGGAGAATACCGTAGACCATCGTATAACCGATGGCGATCAGCGCGTACTGTCCGCCGACGGAGATGCCCGACAGGACATAGGGCATCCATTTGGCAAAAAAACTCATACAGGGGCGTCCTCCTTGTCGTTTCTCACATCTTCTCCTTAGATCACAGGTTGCCCCGGCCCCCCTCTGCTCCACCGCTTCCAGTGGAGCAGAGGGAGCCTAGGACCGGATTAAGAAAGGTCAGCGGGGCAATTGCCCCGCTGGACCTTTCTCGGTATCGCGTTAGCCCATGTCGGCAACAGTCTGAATCTTCACAAAGGTGTACACGCCATCATTGGCCTGCTTGATGTAAGCCATATCCTTGTTGGCGTCACCCTCTTCGTTGAAGGTGATATGGCCGGTAACCGCGTCCATATCAACATTAGCCAGAGCGGCCTGAATGTCCTCGCCAGAAGTGGAGCCGGCAGCCTTGATGGCCTCGATAGCTACCATGTAGGAGTCATATGCCAGAGCGGAGCAGGCAGCGATGATGTCGTTGCCGCCGTTATTGGTCTTCTTGTCCTCGTTCTCGTTGAGCCATGCCTTGAAGCCGGTGACGAACTCGGCCGCCACGCTGCCCTCGTCGCTCTCATCGAAGAAGGTGGAGCAGTAGATGGGGATGCCGGTACCATTCTGGGCCTCCAGCACCAGGGAGTGGTCGAAGGTATCGCCGGCAAGAACAGGCATCTTGGTGCCGGAAGCATCAACCTGCTGGATCACCAGGGGTACATACGCCAGAGAAACAGGGGCGAAGATCACGTCTGCGCCGGAGTTGGTGGCGTTGGTTATGTACGCGGAGAAGTCGGAACTGCCTTCGGGGAAGTTCTCCTGGACGCACTCGCCTCCCATAGCCTCAAAAGCCTCAATAAAGTAATTGCTCAGACCAGCGGAGTAGTCATCGCCCAGCTGAGTCAGAACATATACCTTCTGAGCAGAGAATTCATCCTTTGCAAAGTTTGCCATAACGGTGCCCTGGAAGGGATCGGTATAGCAGACACGATAGTAATAGGGGTTACCCACGGTAACACTGGGGTTGGTGCAGGAGCAGCCGATGGCGGGGATCTTGGCGGACTGGAACACCGGGCCGCCGGCAATGGATGCGCCGGAGCCATAGGAGCCCAGAACTACGGACACGCCCTTGCCCACCAGTTCCTGGGCAGCGGAGGTAGCTTTATCGGTGGTGGACTGATTGTCCACGATCACCAGTTCGACATCGTAGGTCTCGCCGTTGATATCCACCGTGGGGACCAGGGAGTGGGCATACTCGATACCCAGGATTTCCTGCTTGCCTGCAGCGCCGTTATCGCCCGACTGGGGCTCAAACACACCGATCTTGATCACCTTGTTCCCGCTGCTGTTACCGCCGCATGCCACCAGCGTAAGGGTCATCGCCACCGTCAGAAGCACTGCAAAGATCCTCTTCATACTTTCATCCTCCTTAAATCAATTCTTTCACACCCGCACAGACGGAGCCGGGGCTGCCCCGCCCACTTTGGTATATATACCGCATTTCCGTCATCTTTTTTATCGACTCCTTCCTGCGGTACAAAAATATTATAGCAACGCGCCGGCAAAAATGCAACAACTTTTATAGATATTTCTTTCACAGAGGCTTTTTGTTTGTGCATGTTTTATCATTTTCCGACATTTATCGTTTTTTCAGCGTGTACATATATGCAAATATTTATTCATAAACCTTATTGTTTTTTCTCCAATATATGTTAATTTTTCTTTGATATTTTCTTTTTTCTGGAAAATTTCTCAAATGTAAGGTATGTAATCAGCGGCCGTTTGTCCGCATGGTATGGACGATTTCTTAATTTTTCCTTTATGGATTTTTTTAAAAAACAGGGCAGCGGAGGCCTCCGCTGCCCTGTTTTTCTGTTCATCGGCAGTACCCGCCGCTTCTGCGGCTGCCGTTATTTTTTATCCGGCTCCACCAGAGTCTTTATTCCGGCGGCAAGGCCGGCGATCCCCTGGATCTCGCTGGGAATGATGATCTTGGTCGCCTGTCCGTCGGCGGCAGCCTGGAAGGCCTCCAGTGCCTTGAGCTTCACCACCTGGTCATTGGGGGCCGCCTCGTTGAGCAGCCGCAGGGCATCCGCCGTGGCCTGCTGCACCTTGGTGATCGCCTCGGCCTCGGCCTCCGCCGCCAGGATACGGGCGGTCTTTTCCGCCTCTGCCTGCATGACCTTGGCCTGCTTGGCCGCATCTGCCCGGAGGATCACCGACTGCTTCTCACCCTCTGCCACCAGGATCTGGCTCTGCTTCTGGCCCTCAGCCTGGAGGATGGACTCACGGCGCTCACGCTCCGCCTTCATCTGCTTCTCCATGGCGTCCTGGATCTCCCGAGGCGGAATGATGTTCTTCAGCTCCACCCGGTTGACCTTGATGCCCCAGGGGTCCGTGGCCTCATCCAGAATCGCCCGCATTTTGGTGTTGATATGATCCCGGCTGGTGAGGGACTGGTCCAGCTCCAGATCGCCGATGATGTTCCGCAAAGTGGTAGCGGTCAGATTTTCAATGGCGCTCATAGGATGCTCCACTCCATAGGTGTAGAGCTTGGGATCGATGATCTGGAAATAGATCACCGTGTCGATCTGCATGGTGACATTATCCTTGGTGATCACCGGCTGGGGAGCAAAATCCACCACCTGCTCCTTCAAGCTCACCCGTTTGGCTACCCGGTCCAAAAGGGGCACCTTTATATGGAGACCTACACCCCAGGTGGCGTGATAGGCTCCCAACCGCTCCACTACAAAGGCCCGGGACTGCTGAACAACATGGATATTGGTCAGCAGCAGGATCAGCACAATAACGCCGATCGCAATGAAAATATACAACATACGGGCTTCCTCCTTACCTTCACAAACTCACAGTATGGCAGCATATCTGCCAGATCGATTTTAGTATACCATCCTTCCACGGCTTTTTCCACTGTTTTCCCGCTCCCCTCGTTGCCTTTTTCTTCCCCGTCTGCTATACTGGAGCCGATATGCCAGAGAGGACGGTTTTTCGATCAAATGGTAACATATTCGATTCCCTGCCTGTTCGGCCTGGAAGGCCTGGTAGGCGACGAGCTGCGCCGCCTGGAGCTGAAGGATGTACAGGTGGAAAACGGCCGGGTGGTGTGCCGGGGAGAACTCTCCGACCTGCCCCGGCTCAATATCAATCTTCGCTGCGGCGAGAGGGTGCTCCTGCAGCTGGGTTCCTTTCCCGCCCGGAGCTTCGAGGCTCTCTTTGAGGGCGTCCGTTCCCTGCCCTGGGAGGACTTCATTCCCAGGGACGGCCAATTTCCGGTAAAGGGTTATGCGCTGGACTCCCAGCTCCACTCTGTCCCGGACTGCCAGAAAATCGTAAAAAAAGCCGCTGCCCGCCGTCTGGGTCAGGCTTATGGTCTGGAACAGCTGCCGGAGACCGGCGCCAAATATCAGATCCAATTCGCCATCCACAGGGATCAGTGTACCCTGTACCTGGACACCTCCGGTGCAGGGCTCCACAAGCGGGGCTACCGGGCCGTGGGAGTGGAGGCTCCCCTCCGTGAGACCCTGGCCGCCGCCATGGTGATCCTCTCCCGGTTCCGCGGGAAAGACCCCTTCCGGGACCCCTTCTGCGGCAGCGGCACCATCCCCATCGAGGCTGCCCTCATTGCCAAAAACCGGGCCCCCGGCCTTGACCGCTCCTTTGACGCCCAGAAATGGGCTTGTGTCCCCTCCCGCTGCTGGCTGGACGCCGCAGACGAGGCCATGGATAAGGAATTTGACGGCCACTACGACATCTGGGGCGGTGATATCGATCCCAAAGCGATACGTATCGCCCGGGAGAACGCGGAGAAAGCCGGAGTGGAGGACTTGGTCCGCTTTGAACAGGCAGACATGAAAAACTTCCGCTGCAGCGGCGAATACGGTCAGATCGTCACCAATCCCCCCTACGGCGAACGTCTGCTGGAGAAGGAGGAGGCGGAGGCCCTGTACCGTACTTTCGGCCAGGTCTACCGGCAGGTCCCTCCCAAGTGGCGGGTACTGGTCCTCACCAGTCATCCGGAGTTTGAGCGTTTCTTCGGCCGGAAGGCAGATAAAAAGCGTAAGCTCTACAACGGTATGCTTAAATGCGACCTCTATCAGTTCAGCCGCTGAGCTGCCGCGGGAAAATTTTTTCTTGTCTTTCCGACAGTTTCCCTGTATATTGTGTAAGAATGTTGAAATTCAGAGAGCAGGATGGACGCCCATGCGACATATATTTATTATCAACCCCACTGCGGGAAAACGGGACTGCACCATAGAGCTGATGGAGATGGCCAAGGGTCTGGAAGCCCGCCACCATCTTACGGTGGACTGTATCCTCACCAAAAACAAAGGTTACGCAACAGAGGTCACGAGAAACATTGCCGCGTCGGGAGAAGATGTCCGCTTCTACGCCTGCGGCGGCGACGGCACCGCCAATGAAGTGGCCAATGGTATCGTGGGCAGAGAAAATGCCGCCATGACCTGCATCCCTATCGGGACAGGCAATGATTTTTTGAAAAATTTCGGAGATATGCTCCCTTTGTTCCGCGATGCGGAAAACCTCTGGAACGGCCCGCAATTCCCCCTGGACGCCATTGAGTGCAACGGCCGCTGCGCCCTGACCATCGCCTGTTCCGGTTTTGACGCCCAGGTGGCCGACGATGTCCATCGCTTTGGGAAATCGCCGCTTCTGGGTGGCCAGGGCAGCTACATTGCTTCCCTGGCGGTAAATTTCCTTTTCCGGGGCCTGGGCCATTCCTGGACCATCACCCTGGATGGGGAGATGCTCTCCGGAGAGTTCGTCCTGGCCGCTGTATGCAACGGCCGCTACTACGGTGGCGGTTTCATGCCGGTGGCCGAGGCACGGATGGACGACGGTGTGCTCAACACCCTGGTGGTCAAGAAAGTCAGCCGCCCCACCTTCCTTCAGTTCGTAAAGTACTACGCCAACGGTGAGTACTATCGCCTTCCCAAATTCGCCAAGTGCTATACCGCCCGTGAGATCACCATTGAATCCCATGGCGCTCCTATTGTCACCTGTCTGGATGGCGAATCCCTTCACAATCAAAAGGTATCCCTCCGCATGGCCCCGGGGAAGGTAAACTTCTTCGGTCCGACCGGCTGTGACCCCAACGCCACCGCCCGCCCCCTCCCATGAGATTTTCATCCAGATTGTGAACTTTTTGTAAAAGCGCTTTTTTTTTGAAAAACCCTCTTGCAATATGGATACAGATGTTGTAAGATAAGCACCGTTAGCACTCCAACTTATTGAGTGCTAACGGTGTCAGTTTATGTTAGCAATAAAAAATTGAGATATAGGAGGCATCATCCATGAAACTCACACCCTTAGCTGACCGCGTCGTTCTGAAGATGACCGAGGCTGAAGAGACCACCAAGGGTGGTATCATCCTCACTGCCAGCGCCAAGGAGAAGCCCTCCGTTGCTGAGGTCATTTCTGTGGGCCCCGGCGGTACCGTGGACGGCAAGGAGATCGTTATGACTGTTAAGCCCGGCGACAAGGTCATCACTGACAAGTACGCCGGCTCCACCGTGAAGATCGGTGAGGAGGAGTTCGTGATCGTCCGTCTGGGCGACATCCTGGCCATCGTCGACTGATCGTCAGGAGGCCTCTCCCTTTTTCCCAGCGCAGGCGTCCCACGGGGACGCGTATGAATGATAATTGATTTGGAGGTTTTGCAGTTATGTCTAAACTGATTAAGCGCGGCGAGGAAGCCCGCAAGGCTTTGGAAATCGGCGTCAACCAGCTGGCGGATACCGTTAAGGTCACTCTGGGCCCCAAGGGCCGCAACGTGGTGCTGGACAAGAAGTTCGGCGCTCCCCTCATCACCAATGACGGTGTGACCATCGCCAAGGAGATCGAGCTGGATGATCCTTTTGAGAACATGGGTGCCCAGCTGGTGAAGGAAGTCTCCACCAAGACCAACGATGTGGCCGGTGATGGTACCACCACCGCTACCCTGCTGGCCCAGGCTATCATCGGCGAAGGTCTGAAGAACCTGGCCGCCGGTGCCAACCCCATCGTCATGAAGAAGGGCATTGCCAAGGCTGTGGAGGCCGCTGTTTCCGCCATCCGCACCAACAGCCAGAAGGTCAACGGCACCGATGATATCGCCCGCGTAGGCACTGTTTCCTCCGGTGACGAGACCATCGGCAAGCTGATTGCTGAGGCTATGGAGAAGGTCAGCCACGATGGCGTCATCACCATCGAGGAGTCCAAGACCGCTGAGACCTACAGCGAGGTGGTCGAGGGTATGATGTTTGACCGCGGCTATATCACCCCCTACATGGTCACCGACACTGAGAAGATGGAGGCTGTCATCGATGACGCCTACATCCTCATCACCGATAAGAAGATCTCTGTCATCTCCGACATCCTGCCCATCCTGGAGCAGCTGGTCCAGTCCGGCAAGAAGCTGGTCATCATCGCCGAGGATGTGGAGGGCGAGGCCCTGAGCACCCTGATCGTCAACCGTCTGCGCGGCACCCTGAACGTGGTGTGCGTCAAGGCTCCTGGCTTTGGTGATCGCCGCAAGGAGATGCTGCAGGATATCGCTATCCTGACTGGCGGCCAGGTCATCAGCGAGGAGCTGGGCCTGGAGCTCAAGACTGCTACCATCGACATGCTGGGCCGTGCCCGTCAGGTGAAGGTCACCAAGGAGAACACCGTTATCGTGGACGGCGCTGGCGACAGCGAGGCCATCAAGAACCGCGTGTCCCAGATCCGCAGCCAGATCGCTGTTACCACCAGCGATTACGACAAGGAGAAGCTGCAGGAGCGTCTGGCCAAGCTGGCCGGCGGCGTGGCCGTCATCAAGGTCGGTGCTGCTACCGAGACCGAGATGAAGGAGAAGAAGCTGCGCATCGAGGATGCTCTGAATGCCACCAAGGCTGCTGTTGAGGAAGGCATCGTGGCCGGCGGCGGCGTGGCCTATGTCAACGCCATCTCCTCTGTGGAGGCTCTGCTGGCCAACGTTGAGGGCGATGAGAAGACCGGCGTGCGCATCATTGCCAAGTCTCTGGAAGCCCCCATCCGTCAGATCGCTGCCAACGCTGGTCTGGATGGCAGCGTGATCCTGGAGAATGTGAAGAAGTCCGGCAAGACCGGCTATGGTTTCGATGCCTACAAGGAGGAGTACTGCGACATGGTCTCCGCCGGCATCGTGGATCCTGCCAAGGTGACCCGCAGCGCTCTGGAGAACGCCGCTTCCGTGGCCTCCATGGTGCTGACCACCGAGTCCCTGGTGGCCGACAAGCCCGAGCCTCCCGCACCCGCTCCCGCTGCTCCCGACATGGGCGGTATGTATTAATCCACAGCACAAAACACCGTGTAATTACAAAGAGGTCCGATACCCACTGGGTATCGGACCTCTTTTTCTTCTCGGACCACAGGGACCATCATGGGGACTCGTCCCGTTTCATCTGCGGGGGATAAAAAACTCCCCTGGCATAGATTTATCTCACGGCAAGCGGCTACCTTAGTTTTATAGCAGCCTACCAGGGGCAGCATGACAAAAAACGTCCCGGAGCATAAGCTCCGGGACGTTTCATATCGGTCTGTACTGGAATCTTACTTCATGCTCTCGGCCACAGCCACGGCGCAAGCCACGGTCATACCGACCATGGGGTTGTTGCCGGCGCCCAGGAAGCCCATCATCTCCACGTGAGCGGGGACGGAGGAGCTGCCAGCGAACTGGGCATCAGAGTGCATACGGCCCATGGTATCGGTCATACCATAGGAAGCGGGGCCAGCGGCCATGTTATCGGGGTGCAGGGTACGGCCGGTGCCGCCGCCGGAGGCCACGGAGAAGTACTTCTTGCCCTGCTCCACGCACTCCTTCTTGTAAGTGCCGGCCACAGGATGCTGGAAACGGGTGGGGTTGGTGGAGTTACCGGTGATGGACACATCCACGCCCTCCAGGTGCATGATGGCCACGCCCTCGCGGACATCGTCAGCACCGTAGCAGCGGACGTTAGCACGCTCACCCTCGCTGTAGCGGATCTCACGGACGATGTTCACCTTGCCGGAGGCGTAGTCAAACTGGGTCTGGACATAGGTGAAGCCGTTGATACGGCTGATGATCTGAGCAGCGTCCTTGCCCAGGCCGTTGAGGATAACACGCAGAGGCTCCTTACGGGCCTTGTTGGCGTTGCGGACGATACCGATGGCACCCTCAGCAGCGGCGAAGGACTCGTGGCCAGCCAGGAAGGCAAAGCACTTGGTCTCGTCACGCAGCAGCATGGCGCCCAGGTTGCCGTGACCCAGACCCACCTTGCGGTCCTCGGCCACGGAGCCGTCGATGCAGAAGGCCTGCAGGCCGATACCAATGGCCTCAGCAGCCTCAGCAGCGGTCTTTACGCCCTTCTTGATGGCGATGGCGGAACCCACGCAGTAAGCCCACGCGGCGTTCTCAAAAGCGATGGGCTGAATGCCCTTGACGATCTCATAGGGATCAAAGCCCTTGTCCTGGCAGATCTTGCGGCACTCCTCCACAGAACCGATGCCGTACTGAGCGAGGACACCATTGATCTTGTCAATTCTTCTCTCGTAGCTTTCAAACAGAGCCATTTTTTTGTCCTCCTTCTCTTATTCGTGGCGGGGATCGATATACTTGACAGCGGCATCCCACTGGCCATAGTGGCCGGTGGCAGCCTTCAGGGCCTCGTTGGCATCAGTGCCCTTGGCAATGGCAGCCATCATCTTCCCCAGGTGGACAAACTCATAGCCGATGACTTCGTTGTCCTTATTCAGAGCCATACGGGTGCAGTAGCCCTCGGCCATCTCCAGATAGCGGGGACCCTTGGCGTTGGAGGCAAACATGGTGCCCACCTGGCTGCGCAGACCCTTGCCCAGGTCCTCCAGAGAGGCGCCGATGGGCAGGCCGCCCTCGGAGAAAGCGGTCTGGCTGCGGCCGTAGACGATCTGCAGGAACAGCTCCCGCATAGCGGTGTTGATAGCATCGCACACCAGGTCGGTGTTCAGAGCCTCCAGCAGGGTCTTGCCAATGAGGATCTCACTGGCCATAGCGGCGGAGTGGGTCATACCGGAGCAGCCCAGAGTCTCCACCAGAGCTTCCTCGATAATGCCGTCCTTAATGTTCAGGGTGAGCTTGCAGGCGCCCTGCTGAGGAGCACACCAGCCCACACCGTGAGTGAGACCGCTGATATCCTTGATCTCCTTGGCCTGTACCCACTTACCCTCCTCAGGGATGGGGGCGGGACCATGGTACGCACCCTTGGCGACAGGGCACATGTTCTGAACTTCGGTAGAATAGATCATGGCGAATCTTCCTTTCCTTTATTTCCAGTCGCGATTTGGCAGCAACCGAATGATTTACGTTCCCGCGGATCATGGGAAACCCCGTGATCCAACAGTATAAATTATAGGGAAAATAGGATGGATTGTCAAGGGATTGTCAAGGTCAGGCGGGATAAAATACCTCCAAAAGTTAAGGATTCAAGCCCCGCAAAGTTTGACATTTCCGGATATCGACAACCTCTCTCCCCTTTCGACCGTACAAATTTTTCAGGGATAAAAAAGCATGGATTGATTTTTGTACGGTTATGCCTTATAATAATGTATAATAGGTGGAGTATTGAGATCATCTATTCAGGAGGTACAGATTCATGAAAAGAAAAACAAGGATCGCCCTTGTAACCAGCGGCGGCGACTGCCAGGGCCTTAACGCCGCCATTCGCGGCGTGGGCAAAGCGCTGTTCCAATATGTGGACAACATTGAGATCTTCGGTATGTACGACGGCTACCGGGGCCTCATTGAGAATGATTATAAATATATGGAGCCCAGCGACTTCTCCGGCATCATCGCCACGGGCGGCACTATCCTGGGCACCTCCCGCCAGCCCTACATCCCCGGCAAAGCCATTGTGGATAAGGACGGCAACGATGTGATGCCCGCTATGCTGGACACCTACAACCGCCTGAATCTGGACTGCGTCGTTGTCCTGGGCGGAAACGGCACCCAGAAGAGCGCCAAGCTCCTCCACGACGCAGGGATGAACATTATTACCCTGCCCAAGACCATCGACAACGACATCTACGGCACGGATGAGACCTTCGGCTTCCAGTCCGCCGCCGATATTGCCACCAACGTCATCGACTATATCCACACCACCGCCCTGGCCCACAGCCGGATCTTCCTGGTGGAGGTCATGGGCCGGGATGCGGGATGGCTCACCCTGTCCGCAGGTATTGCCGGCGGTGCTGACGTGATCCTGATCCCGGAGATTCCCTACGACATTGAGAGTGTGGCGGAGACCATTGAGCGCCGGAAGAAAAAGGGCCGTACCTTCTCCATCGTGGCTGTGGCAGAAGGCGCCATCTCCAAGGGGGACAAGGTCCTATCCGAGGAGGAGCGCCGCCGTCAGAAAGAGGCGAACCCCTACTCTACCATCTCCTACCGCATTGCCGATGAGCTGGAAAAGCTCACCGGCCAGGAGGCCCGGGTCACCGTCCCCGGCCACTATCAGCGCGGCGGTCCCGCCTGCCCCTACGACCGGGTACTGGCTACCCGTTTCGGCACCGCTGCCGCCCGGATGATCATGGAGCAGAAATACGGCTACATGGTGGGTATCCAGTCCGGCCAGATCGTCCATGTGCCTCTGGAGGAGGCCGCCAGCCGCACCAAGTTCCTGCCGGTGGATCACCCCCTGATCCAGACCGCCCGGGATGCGGGCACCGGCTTCGGCGACTGATCCATAACAATAAAAAGGCCCTGCTGGTACAGCAGGGCCTTTTTCCCATCTTGTTCAGCTTTGCTTCTCCTCCCGGGGCAGGATCAGATTCAGCAGCACCGCCATGATAGTGGCGATGACTACCGGGGACTTGCCGAAAATCATGGTCACTTCTTCCGGGAACTGGCTCAGCGCAGAGGATGCCTGGGACACGCCTACACCCAATGCAGCCGACAGTCCCACGATAGTGGTGTTTCGGGCGCTGAAATGCTGAGAGGCGATCAGCTTCATACCTGTCATGGCGATGGTGGAAAACACTGTCACCGTAGCGCCGCCCAGTACGCACTGAGGAATGGTGGTGAGGACAGCGGCAAACTTGGGGGAGATACCCGCCAGAAGGAGGAATCCGCCGGTCATGGCAAAGACCACCCGGTTTACCACCTTATTGGTAGCCACGATACCTACGTTCTGGGAGTATGTAGCAGTGGGCAAGCCGCCGAAAAGGGCCGCCAGTATGTTGGTGGCGCCGTAACAGACGATGCCGCCCTGGAGCTCCCGGGTAGTCGGTTCCCGGTTCAGTCCGCCGATGGTGGTGGCAGTAAAATCACCGATGGCCTGGATCGAGTTAATGGCGAAGAGCAGGCCTATGGCAATGCAGGATGCCGGTTCAAAGGTAACGCCGAAGTGGAGGAACTTGGGTACAGAGAACCAAGCCGCATCCGCCACATCAGCAAAGCTCACCATGCCGAAAGCCATGGAGACAACATAGCCAAAGGCCATGCCGATGAGAATAGAGGCCAGTTTGCACAGGCCTTTTGCATGGTGGTTCAGGATCATCACCGCTGCCAGTGTGATCGCTGCCATCAGCCAGTTCTGCCAGGAACCATAGACCAGAGACAGGGACAAGCCACTGGCACTGACCACCTCATAGGTGTTTCCCGTACCTCCGGCCATGTAATTGATGGCGGTGGGATACAGGGAGAGACCGATGGTGAATACTACCGTACCGGTGATCACCGGCGGGAACAGCGGGCGGATACGCTTGACGAACAGTCCCACCAGAATGGCTACCACACCGCCTACGATCATGGCGCCGGTAATGGCGGAGATTCCCTCCCCTGCAGCAGCTACCGCCTGCATGCTGGGGACATAGGCAAAGCTCACACCCATGATCACCGGCAGCCCTGACCCGAAACGTCCCGCGATCGGGTAGAGCTGGAGCAGCGTGGACACCGCCGACATCACCAGGGATGCCTGAATGAGAAAGACTTGGTCTGACTGGCTGAGGCCGATAGCGTTTCCGATGATGATAGCCGGGGTCACGCAGCCCACCATCATAGCTACCAGGTGCTGCAGTGCCAGGGAAAGAGCTGTGCCAAGGGGCGGCACACCATCGAGGCGGAAAAGTGCCTCGTTGCCGGAATTCGTAACTTTCATCGCGGGGCTTGCCTCCATCTCATCAGCATTGGGTAAACTGCATTAATATATACTTATGATAACATAAATTTCCGTAAAAGCAAACAAAAATTTTGGGCACCAAAAAAAATGTATTGTAAAATAGGCACAATTATGGATAAACTGACCAGCCTATGACACATGTACCAACCAGCTAAACTGGCGATCTCCCTTTTGCCCATTGCCATCCGATTTTTTCCGGCTGCAGCCATTCTATGAATAGAGAGGAGTTTTTCTTATGATCCGCAAAGAAATGACCATTTTGGATATCATATGTGACCATCAGGAAACCCAGGAGGTCTTTCGGAAATATGATGCCGTCATCGGTGAATGTGTGATGTGTAATCATATGTTTGAAACTCTGGAAGAATTTTCAGTCAAATATCACCTGGATTGTGAAACGCTTTTATCCCAGCTGCGTTCCAGTATCGCATAACAGGACAAAACGGCGGAATCTGGCGGGATCGGAAGCCACATCATTCGTTCTCTTTCCACCATTTCTGAAGCTGCCAGCTCCTCCAGAAAAGGAACAGGGCGTCCAGGCGGTCTTGAGACCTGGACACCCTTCCTTTTTTCATACAGACTTGCGCATTGAAGAGAATCTATTTGTTTCCAGCCCGCCGCCCCAAGGCGGACCAGGGAAACACAGCAGCAACGGCGCAAAAAATGCGCCTCCGCACCGGAAGCGCACAACAAAAAGCCCCGCCGCAATGATGGCGAGGCCGGACAGAAATACGCGATTCCGGTTCCGGCAGAACGCCGCCATCCGCCATGTATCTGACTTATCCTCGCCTAAGGAGGCATCACAGTGACCGACTCGCAGGGCTTCTCACCCTATTCCATGTGCCGCATCAGCGGCCGCGGACAGCGCAATATCAACTTACAGTGTCAGTGTACCACAGGCCCCTCGCCTTGTAAAGCCCCTGGAGGGGTTAAAAATTTTTGCCTCCTGGGAAACCCCATCCGTCTGCCTGACCAAAGCTAGTAAAAACGAGCCCGCAATAAAAAGACCGCCCCGCTCTCTGTAAAGAGCGGGGCGGATCTTGTTTTGTATCAGGATGCGGGGGGCTTGAAGTTGTGGGCGTCCTGGAGCACCATCTCCTTCACCTTCATCAGGCGGGTGATGTTGCCGCGCTCATTCTCGTCCAGCTTCATGGAGATATACCGGATCTTCTGTTGGAAGTCCGGGATCATCACATACTCCAGCGCGTTTACACGGCGGCGGGTCTTTTCGATATCCTCCGCCAGCAGCTGCATGGTCTTTTCCACCTCCGCCAGCTCCAGCATGTCCTGGAACACCTGGCTGAGAGCCTCCAGGGCGGAATCCAGCTCACCGGAGGTCTGGGCAAAGCCATAGGGGTAGATTTCCGTGGGGTCCTCGTTCCGGGTATGGAACTCGTACACCGGCACGTTCACCGACATGATGTTCTTGAACTTCATGTCCAGCTCCACGCTCTGCTTGGGGTACATGAGGGACTGCTCCAGCATCTCCGGCGACATGAGGGCAGAGGCCACGGTGAAGGCCGCGTTGGCCCGCTCCAGGCCTTTTTCCACCTTGGCCCGGAGCTCACGGTTCTTCCGCACGATCTCCAGGAACTGCTTCATCAGCTCGTCCCGCTTATCCTTCAGAAGCTTGTGGCCGCGGACAGCGGTCTTCAGCCGGCCTTTCAGCCGGGTCAGCTCCATTCTGGTTGGGTTTATGGTCGCAGAGGCCATGGGTTCACCTCTTTCTACTCAGATTGCCTGGGGTCAGTCCTCCTTGGGCAGGTACTTGTCGATCATATCCTGCTTGATACGCTTGAGCTCACTGCGAGGCAGGATCTTCAGCAGCTCCCAGCCCAGATTCAACGTCTCCTCGATGTCCCGGTTCTCCTCCTGGCCCTGGGAGACATAGCGCTTCTCAAATTCGTCAGCGAACTTGGCGTACAGCAGGTCCGTGGGGCTCAGAGCCGCCTCGCCCAGGATGGTCATCAGCTCCTTGGCTTCCTTACCGGAGGCGTAGGCCGCGAACAGCTGGTTCATGGTGGAAGCGTGGTCCTCACGGGTCTTGCCCGGGCCGATACCCTTATCCTTCAGACGGCTCAGGGAGGGCAGCACGTCCACCGGAGGCAGGATGCCCTTGCGGTAGAGGTCACGGGAGAGGATGATCTGGCCCTCGGTGATATAACCGGTCAGGTCGGGGATGGGGTGGGTCTTGTCATCCTCAGGCATGGTGAGGATGGGGATCATGGTGATGGAACCCTCGTAGCCCAGCTTCCGGCCGGCACGCTCGTACATAGTGGCAAGGTCGGTGTAGAGGTAGCCGGGGTAGCCGCGGCGGCCGGGAACTTCCTTGCGGGCGGCGGAAACTTCACGCAGGGCTTCGCAGTAGTTGGTGATGTCCGTCAAAATCACCAGCACATGCATTCCCTTTTTGTACGCCAGATATTCCGCCGCTGTCAGTGCCATTTTCGGCGTCGCGATACGTTCAATCGCCGGGTCATTCGCCAGATTCATGAACAGCACAGCGCGCTCGATAGCGCCCGTCCGGCGGAAGTCGCTGATAAAGTAATCTGCTTCCTCATAGGTGATGCCGATAGCGCCGAAAACGACGGCAAAGCGGTCGCCCTTGCCCAGCACGCGCGCCTGACGCGCAATCTGCGTCGCCAGCTGTGCGTGCGGCAGACCAGAGCCGGAGAATACCGGCAGCTTCTGACCGCGAACCAGCGTGTTCAGACCGTCAATGGCGGAAATGCCCGTCTGGATAAATTCACTCGGATAGTTGCGCGCGGCGGGATTCAGCGGTTCGCCGTTGATGTCCATCCGCATTTCGGGAATCAGCTCCGGGCCGCCATCCTTTGGCTTACCCATGCCGTCGAAAACGCGGCCGAGCATGTCCATCGAGACGCTCAGCTCAATGCCGCGCCCCAGAAAACGCGCCGTGGAGTCGGAGATGCGCAGGCCGTTGGAGGATTCAAACAGCTGCACCACTCTTTGCGTTGTGCGTGACTATATGCAAAACAAGCACTCCGTCTGGGGGAT
>OODG01000085.1_pt1 | contig 56423 bp, 55 predicted proteins | sample 1671621 | NCBI WGS metagenome assembly OODG01 (sample SAMN06348175, study PRJEB24527) | human gut metagenome | biome: human gut; feature: ankylosing spondylitis patient; material: feces | host: Homo sapiens | place: China | collected 2015-10 | reverse complement strand
CGAACGCGAACCGTGCGAGGTTCAGTGCGGGAAGTGTCACGGCTTCCGCTGAAGGCTGAAAACCGAACGCACGAGCGATGAAGGGTGTAATATCCGGGAACTCCTGCGTGATGTCGAAAGCCTTGATGCCGGATATGGACGTGCGGCCACGGGTGAGGAGCCATGCCCCGGCCCCGTTGACGGAAAGGTTTCCGGGGGTATGCCCGCGCCGGGAAAAAGACGGCTTGACGATGCCGAGCATGTCGGCGGTGGGCATGATGACACGGCGCTTGTCGGCGTATCCTGCGGCATCGTGCCAACAGCAGAGCTGGTGTCCATCCATCGCAGAGATGATCACGCCTTCGGCCGCGGGCTCTATGCAGACGCCGCGCAGGGCTTCATAACCGCCCCCGTTTTGCTCTTCACTTACGAACTGCGCCGCGTGCCAAAAGTAATCGGCACGGATGGAAACGGTAAGCTCAGCGGTTTCGGTGGTGGCGGAAGTAGTGGTATTTTCGGCGGTCATGGCGTTTTCTCTTTTGTTCTTAGTGTGTTGTGTTTTGGCGGAGGCTTCCCACCGGAAGACATGAGACAAGACCAGCAGCAGGGCCGTTGCGACGGCCAGCAGCATATATCGTAATGACATTACAGAGTTACACGCTAAAGTATGGCGCAGGGCTGGGAATGTGTGGCCCGAAATCCGACATCCAAGCGTGAAACGCACGAGGATCGCGGCGTTCCAGCTCGCTCAAGACGGCGAGCATCACGACGCGATTGCGCCGCGTGAGCAGAGCGCGCAGGTGGCGCAATGCTTCGCACAGCGTCAGTGTGTCGGCGCGCTCCGCCTGGCGCTGCGCCAGGCGGATAAGCGAGGGAGAAGTATCGAAGTAGCGGAGATCAGGAAAATCCGGCGTGTTGTAGATCAGCATAGCAAGGCCCTTTCCGCGTCGTCAGCCACGCGGCAGCTTGCCGGGTGTATGCCCCCGGCGGGCATGGGGAGGTATTCCCCTTTGTTGAGATAGATATAAAGTCCTTCTTGTATCGTGTCAATCAAAAAATACTTTTTTGATATACATAAAACTAAAAATATTTTATCATACTGTTTTAACAATAATTATTTCTTTAATATCTGGCATTGCAGGCATAATTTATTTGAAAAATAAAAGGTCGTGAAAGTAAGGTATGGGAAGGTAATCGTTCATAAAAATTGATGATAAGTTCGTGATACCACTTGTTTGGTCTAGAAAAAACACTAGTGTTTTTGAAAAAAAGGGTTGCTATTTCAAACGGCGTTTGTTATACTTTTTTCAAGAAACGGGGTGATGGCTTTGCGTGGAGGCAAAAGAGAAAATGCTGGGCGAAAGTCTGTTATTGAAGATAACAAGAAAGTAGGATATAAAATATACCTATCATCTAGACAGAAGCAGGATGTCGAAGAATTCGCTGAAGGTAGTTCGTTTTCAGAAAAATGTGTTAGTCTTATTGAGCAGCAACTCAATTTTATACAGAAAAAAAACGCGTGTACTGTTAAAATAATTGATTTGTTCGCAGGGCTTGGGGGTATTAGGATTGGTTTTACCCAAGGGTTTGAGAAACTTGGATATAATGTTGAGTGCGTTTTTTCATCTGAAATTAAAAGCTATGCTATAGCCGCGTACAAGAACTATTTCGGAGATGAAGAAATTCATGGAGACATAACTCAAATAAAAAGTGACGAAATTCCTAACTTTGATTTCCTATTAGCTGGATTTCCCTGTCAACCTTTTTCATCCGCTGGAAAGCAGCTTGGTTTTTCGGACACAAGAGGTACCATGTTCTTCGAAATTGAACGAATATTAAAAGATAAAAAACCTTCTGGTTTCTTGCTTGAAAATGTAGAAGGCTTAGTTACACATGATAAAGGAAATACTTTGCGCATAATCATCAAACATTTGAAGGCTCTTGGTTATGCGGTATCTTTTAAACTAATTGATTCCCAATATTTCGGATTAGCGCAAAGCAGAAAAAGGGTTTACATAGTTGGTATGAGAAATCAAGCTATCTCATTAGAAGATTTTCCTGTTTCTACAGCTACTTTAAAAGATGTTATGGAACATAATCTGCCGATAGTTGATAGTCATTTTACACGATGCTTGTTAAAACATTATGATGTAGATGCTATTCAGGGAAAAGCGATAAAAGATAAGCGCGGCGGTGCAGACAATATTCATTCCTGGGATATTGGGCTTAAAGGTGAGACATCTCAAGAACAGCGCGATCTGCTTCGTTTATTGCTGAGACAGAGACGTAAAAAGCAATGGGCTGATGAAATTGGAATTAAATGGATGGACGGAATGCCTTTGACTGTTGGGCAAATAAGAACATTTTATGATAACCCTAAATTAGAAGAAATGCTTAATGACTTAGTAAAAAAGGGATATTTGGTTTTTGAATATCCAAGGGAACAAATCGATGGGGTTAGAGTACCAGATTTCACAAAACCTAAAGGTTATAATATTGTCACAGGGAAGCTCTCGTTTGAGTTTTCAAGGATTCTATCTCCGGACGATTTGGTTCCAACACTCGTTGCTATGGATGTTGATAAAATGGGGCTTGTAGATGGCAATGGCATAAGACGGCTTACTATACGCGAGTGTCAGCGTCTTTGTGGATACGGTGATGACTACGATTTGTCCATTGTCAAAGAAAAGGACGCATACGACCTTTTAGGAAACACCGTTTGTGTTCCTGTAATTTCTGCAATTGCAGAAAGGATGGCAAAAAAATACAAGGAAGATAACATAGCTTCTTCCTTGTATCTTTCTGCAACTTTAAAGGGTTCGAATGTGTTGGAAGTCTAATGTTTCTTCGAAAAAGTTGTTATATCCAGAAATAACAGATTGCAACCATTCGTTTGCTTCGCGAGTATTATTTAAAATACTTAGTTGTGTTTGGTAAAGTGCATGTAAAAGATGTGGTAAAGATTCAAACGCAGGAAATCTTGCTCCTCGGCTGTACCAAGTGATAGGGCGAATATTGACAATTTGTCCCCTCCTGCGTTGGCATTTCAGAGCATAGTTTTCTGCGCGTCCAGTAATTTCCCAGACTTTTTTGCACCAATAATCAAGAATATGTATGTTACCTTCATCGTCCATATCGTACTTAAAAATTAAATAGTCAGAATTAAGGAGATATGGCCTTTCGGCGATTGAGCTGACATAGCTTCTATAATTTGCGACATCAAAGTTTGCAGAGCCATAGAAGCTTTTCATTTCACAAAGCCCGGTTTCGTTGCTTTCAGAAAGGTAAAAATCCGGAAAGGTTTGCCCTATATTGGGGCGGTAATATATGTTTCGGCTACCCAAAAACATCGCAAGCCATTCTTGTAGGGAATTCCCAACAGTATCTCGTTGCTTAAGCCTTACAGTGAAATTGTTAAATGTAATTTCAATTCTTCCAGTGGATTGTCTTATATTAGCATCATTTAAGAGCTGAATAATTTCAGGTGCAGTAATAGTAGTTCTCTCTGCCATAAAAATCCCTCCCTTTTAATCATTCTAGCATAACTTTTGTTTTCTTCCAACTAAAAATTATTTTTAAGTGTCGCCAACACGAGTTGATCTTGTTGTTTATGCAGATAAGTCTACTTTCAACAAGGGCATAATCGACATTACGGTTATGACCTAAAACTGTTCTTTTCTCAGTAATATATCATTCCACTTTTCCGTTTTCTTATTTCAACAATGGTAAGATGTCCTACAATAATAAATAGCTATTCTATTTCGATTTTATAGATTTTGATACTCTGGAACAGGAAATAAGATGAGTTGCCTCACCGGAAGCACATTTCGGCAGTATTTGTATATTTTGTCACATCTTTCCCTTTATTGCGAAAAGCAAGTAAAAGCACGGTAATGGTATTCATTACCGTGCTTTTCTGTTTCGTATTACAGCCAGAACGTAACGCAAAGCCACCTTTAAAATAATAGGTGAGTTCGCGCAATATAATGGTGGAGACGAAGAGGATCGAACTCTCGACCTTACGGATGCGAACCGTACGCTCTCCCAGCTGAGCTACGTCCCCACTACATAAAATATCTTACTCCTGCCGGCGCAAAATTACAAGTATATTTTTAGTTTCGGGGCTTGCCGCTATGTATACACGCGCGCTTATTGACAACTTTTGCCGCTGGTGCTACACTTTAAAGTAATTTCATAAGTATTTGATCGATGATGAGGATTAGTAGCTTTGCCAAGCGGACCTCAGCGAGCCGGTGACAGTGCAAGTCCGGCGTTTGGCGGCAGGGTGAATGGACCTTTAAGATACGGCTTGAGCCCGCAAGGGGGTAGACGCCGTCGGGATGCTTCGCCCGTTACCAAGGAAGGGGATATCGGCTGTGGCCCGTATCTTAGCGAGCGGACCTTAATCGGTCAAGCAGGGTGGTACCGCGAAAGTTGTGTCTTTCGTCCCTACATGGGGATGAAGGGCTTTTTTTATTGCCCGGGCTGAAGGAGGCTTATATTATGGATAAAGAAAAAAATACCAGGCTGCCGCTGGTGGACCTGATCGAAGTTAAACCAATGCAGGACGGCTACCGCTGGGTAGCGATCACGGCGATGCTGTTCGCTATCGGCATCATCCTGCACACGGTCAGCCCTAATGTGGGCGGCGTGACGCCGAACTGGACGATCGCCATGTATTCTATCGTTATCAATCTGACGAATCCGACGCTGTCGCAGGCTGTGGGCATTGGTTTTATTGCGGGCATCACGCTGGTGCCGTCGTCGAAGTCGGCTTTTCCGCTGGGCAATATCGCCAGCGAGCTTTCGGGGGCGATCACCTGCTGCATCCTGGTCAAGGCGATGCTGCGCTGCGGTTTGGGCAAGTGGAAGCTGCGCCCCCTGGTGACGGGATTTTTGGCAACTATGGCCAGCGGCGGTGTGTTTACTTTCATTTTAAAGATCGTTCTGGATTTGCCGCTGCATGTCTGGCTGTATGCCATGCTGCCGGTGGTGGCGATCGTGGGGGCGCTGAACGGCATGATCACCTTTTTGCTGTTCGGGCCGGTGCGAAAGCTGTTTTTTGTGCAGGAGGACGATGAATGATGGAGAGCGTTATCAGGCTGGAAAATTTTTATTTTGCTTATAATAAATCGGAGCTGGTGCTGCAGGATATCGACCTGGAGATCAAAAAGGGTTCGTTCACTGTGGTGGCCGGTCCCAGCGGCGCGGGCAAAACTACTTTGTGCAAGGCGATGACGGGCATTGTGCCTTTTTATATGGGCGGGCGTTACAGCGGCGATGTGCAGGTGCTGGGCGAATCGACTAAGGGCCGCCGGGTGTCGGATATCGCGATGCGCGTGGGGCTGATGCTGGAGGATTACGAAAGCCAGCTGGTTTCGCTGACCGCGGGCGAGGAAGTGGCTTTCAGTTTACTGAATCACGGTTTTGCGCCGGAGGAGGTGGCGGAGCGTACCCGTAAGGCTTTGGAGGACGTGGGTCTGCCGGGGCGCGAGAGTTATCAGCTGGACGAGCTGTCGGGCGGGCAGCGCCAGCGTTTGCTGCTGGCGGCTACTTTGGCGGTGCATCCCGAGATCATTGTGCTGGATGAGCCGGTATCGGCGATGGACCCGGACGGGGCCTATTCGCTGTATGAGCTGTTATATGCGATCCATCAGCGTTACGGCACGACGATCATCGTAGTTGAGCATCGGGTGGACTATCTGCTGCCTTATGTGACGGACATGGTAGTGCTGAAGGAGGGGCAGCTGGTAACGGCTGATACCTTTGCTGCTGCGGCGCGGACGATGTATGAGGACGAGGAGCTGCGTCCGCTGGTGCCTGCGCTATGGCAGGTGAAGCTGGGCGTCGAGCGCCGTTTCGGCATCACTTTGGGCGAGTGGCGGACTGAGGCTGAGGCGGCTGCTGAATTACAGCTGCTTGGTTTTGAAGGGGGGAACGCCTGATGCTGGAGGCTAAAGAGGTCAATTTTGCTTACCGCAGGGGTCTGCCGGTACTGAACGATATCGTCTGCACGATCGGTGACGGCGAGTTTGTGGCGCTTTTGGGCCATAACGGCAGCGGCAAGACGACGCTGAGCCGTTTGTTCATGGCGCTTCTGCATCCCCGCAGCGGGCAGGTGCTGGTAGACGGCGAGGATATCGTCAATTATGAGCCGGCCGACCTGGCTGACAAGATCGGTTATGTATTCCAGAACCCGGATCTGCAGATTTTGGAAGATACGGTTTTTGATGAGGTGGCGTATGGGCCGAGGGCTAAAAAGCTGACGGCAGAAACGATCAAAAAGCAGGTGGAGGCAGCTTTGGCGGCTACAGGGCTGGCCGAGCTGGCGGGCGCGTATCCGCGTCTGCTGTCCTTTGGGCAGAAGCGGCGTTTGGGTGTGGCTTCGGCGCTGGCGCTCAATCCGCGTACTTTGATCTTAGACGAGATCACCAACGGTCAGGATGCGATCGAGAAAGAGCGGATGATGCAGTATTTGCAGACGCTGAACGAAGAAAAGGGGATCACGATCGTGTTGATCTCGCATGATATGGACGTGGTGCGCCGTTATGCGAAGCGGGCCATTGTCCTGAAGGATGGCGACCTGGTGTATGACGGTACGCCGACGGAGCTGTTCGGCGGTGCGTATGCTGTGGAAGAATGGGGCCTGCGCCGGCCGACGGCGGCTGCTTTGGCGGGCAGTCTGGGTTTTACGGCGGCGACACCAGAGGAGTTCTGCCGCCTGTTGGTGCGGAAAGGAGCTGAGGACTGATGCGGATCAGTGCGTTTACTCAAATCATTGTCACTGTCGCTGTGACGGCGTGGGTCTTTATCCTGCCTGTCAAGGCGGTGGCGACGATCCTGGTTTTTGAGCTGGCTTTACTGCTGTCGATCAAGCGCGACCGCATGACGATGGCGGCGATCGGCGGTTTGGCGGTGTTCACCGGGCTGATGATCCTGTTCCAGCTGCTGTTCGGTTCGCCGCTGGAGGTGGCGCTGACGGGCGGCCTGCGGATGTTGGTCATGACGATGGCGTTTTTGTGTATGCTGGCGGCGACGCGTATCCAGGATATTGCCCAGACGCTGGTGGATCGTTTCCACCTGCCCTGTGAATATGCTTTTATGCTGACGACGGCGCTGCGTTTCGTGCCGAATTTTCTGGCTGACAGCGAGATCACGCTGGATGCCCAGTCCTGCCGCGGTTATTCCAACCGGGGCAACTGCGTGAAACGTCTGCTTTCGTATGTCGTGGTCATCAGGCCGCTGGTCATGCGGGCGGTGGCCAAGTCCGAAACGCTGGCGTTGAGTATGGAGCTGAAGGGTTTCGGCAGCAATACATATAAAAATATGCCACGCGAGCCGCTGGGAGCCGCCGATTTTATCGTGCTGGGGCTGGTCGTGGTCCTGAGTACCTATCCGTTCTGGAAATGATATGCCCGGCTGAAAATTTTAAATCATCCTGCAAGCAGCTGCTGCCTGAAAAAGGCCGCGGCTGCTTTTGTTTTAGCAGTATAATAATTTTATTGCCTAAAAGAATATAAATTATAGTTGATAAAAATAATAAATATGATAGAATAAAATCAGCGAAGTATATAATAATATCGAACTATTTTAAATGTATGGATAGAAGGTGGCTGTAATGGGACAATCGGGTGATACTCTCGTTTTATCTTTAGCTGAATTACTGGGCGGCAAGCAGGTGGACACCGGGGTCATCGACAGGGCGCTGGCGTCGCTTTGCGCGGCTTTTGATTTTGACGGCGGGCTGATCTATGAATTGGACCAGTATAATCATCTGCATCTGAAAGAACGCTGTCTGCGGCAGGAGCTGACTTTGCGGGGCAGCTTTCCGATCGACGCGGTCGACGCTGCTTACCGCAGCTATCTGGCGCAGGAAACCTTTGTCTGGCTGGAGCGTGGACAAAAGAGCAGCGCGGCTGAAAAGGCCTTGCTGGAGCTGTTTGCGGCGCAGTCGCTGGTGGTGGCTTCCGTAGTCGATGAAACGCTGCAGATCTACGGACTGCTGGTATTTGTGCAGCAGTCGCCCCGGCCGGTGCCGCCTGCAGGCACGCAGCAGCTGCTGAAGACGGTGCTGTCGATGTTTGGGCGGTATATCGGGGTGCGGGTCTATCAGAACAAGCTGACTTTTGCCAAAAATTCGCTGGAAAGCATTTTGGATAATACGGGCATAGATATTTATGTCAATGATTTCCATACCCATGATATCTTATACGCCAACCGTTCCATGGCGGCCCCGTACGGCGGGATTTCGCAGTTTTTGGGGCGCAAGTGCTGGGAAGTCCTGTTCCCGGGTCAGGGCGGGCCCTGTTCTTTCTGCCCGCAGCAAAAGCTGATCGATGAGAACGGCGAACCGACGAAGATCTATTCCTGGGATTATCAGCGGCCTTTCGACGGTTCCTGGTTCAGGGTGTTCAGCGCGGCGTTCCGCTGGGTGGACGGCAGACTGGCCCATGTGGTGAGCAGTGCCGATATCACTGACAATAAGCGCAACGAAGCTCTGGTCGAGTATCTGGCCAATTATGATTCGCTGACGAACCTGCCGAACCGCCGGATGCTGGTGAAGGAATGCGAGCGCCGGATCGACAAAACGCAGGACGGTGACGAAGGTTATCTGCTGTTTTTTGACATCGACGGCTTTAAAAAGATCAACGATACCTTTGGTCACGAAGCGGGGGACGAGTTCTTAGTGCAGCTGGGACAGTTCTTTTCCGGTATCCCGCTGCTGCATGACGCTATTTACCGCAACGGCGGCGATGAGTTCATCGCGATCATCGACGGGGATAAAACGGAAGCTAATATCCGGAATCTGGCCAGCTTTATCCATCGGCGGTTTGCCCAGCCCTGGCGGCTGAAAAGGGGCGAGGTGTTCTGCAATGTCAGTATCGGCGTGGCGCGTTATCCCGAGGACGGGAGGACGGCGGAGGAGCTGCTGCTCAAAGCTGATCAGGCCATGTACAAGGTGAAGAAAGCCGGCGGTAAGGGTGTCCTGTTTGGATATGAGCTGTAAATCTTAATAATAAAAGCCTTTATGACAAAGTCATAAAGGCTTTTTTGTATAGGTTCAGCCTGCTGCTCAGAGGCGGTCAGTCTTGGCTGCCGCCAGGTAAAAGTCCAAAAACAGCTGTGCGGTGGCGCTTAACCGGTCTTTTTTGGACCAGAACAGCGTCTGCTCAAAATACAGTTCATCATCAGCCAGCTGCTGCTGCAGCAACCCTTGGGGGAAGTCGTCCCTGCCGCCGGCGGAAACGATGGCGATGCCGCTGCCGTCCTGCACGAAAGCGAGTGCGGCAGTATTGGTGGTGGCGATAAAGCGGATCTTGGGCATGAAGCCGTGCTTGAGGCAGGCTTTGCGCAGCAGGCTGTAGCAGCCGAAGTTACAGCAGACAGGGATATTCTGTAATTGTTTCGGCGTCAGCGGCTGCTGTGGATCAAGGCCGCAGTTTGCCTGCGGACTGTAAACGGCGTAAAAATATTCTTTCTGCGTTTTGTGGGCGGCAAACAGCTGCGGTGACGGCAGCGGCGCGTTGGCAAAGGCAAAATCACTGCTGTTTTCCGCAATATGTCTGGTCTGGGCGCTGACGGCTTCTTCCCGGAACTGGAAGCAGATTTCGGGATAGGCGGCCGCAAAGGGACGCAGATAGGTGTTGATGAAAAAGGTGCTTTTGGCAGGCGAAACGCTGAAGCGCAGTGTGCCGGAAGCTTTTTTATTGAAGCTCTGCATATCTAAAAGGATGGTTTCTTCGGTGCGGCAGATCTGGCGGGCCTTGCCCAGGAAGGCTTCCCCGGCTTCGGTCAGGGTCAGCTGGCGTTTGCCGCGCGCAGTCTGGATCAGCTTGGCGCCGTAATAGTGCTCCAGCGTTTTGATCTGGGCGCTGAGGGCCGGCTGGGCCAGGGCCAGTTTTTTGGAAGCTGTGGTCAGGTTCCCTGTTTCGGCGACGGTGATAAAATTACGGTAAAATTCAAAATCCATAGCTCACCTCTAAAAAATATAAGAAATTCTTATTATAATAACAAAGAAATAGTATTTTACTTTTTTATACCACCATTCTACAATAAAAATAGTTTGAGAGCAAGAAGGGGATGGGGTTATGTACGGAAGTAAACGCAAGCGCCGCCTGCACAGCGTAGCGGTATTGCTGGGACCGCTAAGCTTCGGCTTGACGATACTGCTGCTGGAATGGTTCTTTGGCTTCAAAGCGGCTGCGGCGCTGGGGACGACGGTCTGGATGGCGCTGTGGTGGATATTGCGGCCGGTCAATATTTCGGTGACGGCGTTCGTGCCGATCGGTGTCAACGCATTGTTTGACCTGATCCCGATGCAGCACGTTATCAGTCAGTATTTTTCTGAGATCATCGTGCTGCTGTTCGGCGCTGATCTGGTCTGCCTGACCTGGGCGACGACGGGACTCGACAAGCGGCTGGCGATCAAGACCCTTTGCTGTATCGGCACGTCACTGCGGCAGCAGATAGCAGTCTGGCTGCTGGTAGCGACGGTACTGTCCATCTTTCTGCCGAATGTGGTCGTCTGTACGATCCTGGTACCGGTAGCGGTATCCATGCTGCAGTTTATTGGCGAGGAAAACATCAAAAACAGTAAGCTGGCAGTGCCGATCCTGCTGGCGATCGTCTGGGGCGCGGGCATCGGCGGCTTCGGCTCGCCTTTGGGCGGGGCGGCGAACCTGGTGGCGATCAGCTATCTGGAAAAGCTGACAGGACAGGAATTTATGTATATCGACTGGGTGGTGCGTTTTCTGCCGCTTTTGGTACTGGTCCTGCTGCTGAATCTGTTTTTCCTGTTCCATTTGCCGGTGCCGGTAAAGCGCTTGGCTGGTATCAGCGAATATTTTAAGGAAATGTACGCGCAGCTGGGCACGATCCGGCTGGGCGAAAAAATCAGCCTGGTGCTGTTTGCTGCGGCGACACTGCTGGCTTTTATCCGGCCGCTGTACGCCGGGTGGCTGCCGGCGCTGAAGCCTGCGTATGTCTTTCTGATCATGGGGCTGCTGGCCTTCACCTTCGAGGATGAGGACGGCAAGGCTCTGCTGACCTGGGAATTTGCGGAAAAGGGCGTTATGTGGGGCATGCTGTTTTTATTTGCCGGCGGCCTGGCTTTGGGCAGTCTGGTGACGGAAACCGGCGCGGCCCTGAAAATGGCTGAGGCGATCACGCTGCTGCCGCTGACTGGCGGTCTGGAAACGGTGTTTGCTTTTACGCTGTTTTCGACGGTGCTGACCGAGATTTCCAGCAATACGGCGGCGGCTGCCATTGCCGTGCCTGTAGTGCAGAGTATCGCGCAGGCGCTGGGGCTGAACCCGATCCCGTATTTGTTCGTGGCGATCGTCGCCTTCAACAGCGCTTATGTGCTGCCGGTATCGATCAGGGCGATCCCGGTCAGCTATGGGCTGGACCCGGCCGAGCTGTTTAAAAACGGGCTGCTGCTGTCGCTGTGCAGCGTACTGCTGATCACCGTCGTCGGTTATTTGTTCATCAGGTACTGGCCGTTATTCTCGACGGTCTGAAAAGTGGCTGTCGATCCCACTGCTGCCGGGCGGTGGGATTTTTTATTTGTGCGGGCGCTGGCGGCACAAGATTTGGGAAAGCATGCTCCGAAAAAAGCGATCAGCAAAAACAAGTATTTATTTAATATTACAATTTAAAGATTGCCAGTAAAAAACTTTTAGAATATAATAAAAATAGTAACTTAAGATAATGATTATGCTTATTACAAATAATGTTGGGGAATAGAAGGCTGCTGGCAATGAAAAATAATATCCTGTTCAAAACTAATTTACTCGTCAGTGTGATTTTGCTGGTTGGTTTCGCCCTGATCGCCACTTTGAGCTACCGTGCCAATTATAATGCCTCTCTGGTGAAGATCAAACAGGTCTCCTCGCTGGCGTCGGAAGGGATCTACTATCGTTTATCGACGCTGCTGACCAAGCCGGTGAACATCTCGCAGACGATGGCGCACGACAGCCTGCTGATCAAGCTGCTGGAGGAAGAGGGCAGCCGTTATCAGGAGACCGCTTACCAGGAAACGATCCGGAAGTATCTGGCTACCTATAAAAATAAATATGCCTACGATTCGGTGTTTCTGGTATCGACAGCTACCAACAACTATTATAATTTCAATGGCATAGACCGCAACCTGGCCCGGGGCGAAGCTGAAAACGTCTGGTATTACAATTTTCTGCAAAGCGGCGAAGAATACAGCCTTAATATCGATAACGATGAAGTGGCGGGCGCCGCCGACAAGATCACGCTGTTTGTAAACTGCAGGATCAGGGACGCGGCCGGACAGGTGATCGGCGTGGTGGGCGTCGGCGTGAATATCGACTATATCAAAGGCCTGCTGCAGGAGTATGAAAAGGAATACGACGTCGCAACGTATCTGATTAACGAAAAAGGCGAGATCGAGGTGTCCAGCCTTTATAACGGGCATCAGACGGCGGACTGGTTCAAGGTCAATGACAGCGAAGCTATCCGCAGCGAGGTCCTGGAATGGAAAAACGGCAGGACCAACTGGGATATCTGGATGCCGGGCGCTGTGCAGAATAACGAAAAAAGCTATCTGGTCGTCCGCTATATCCCAGATCTGTCGTGGTATCTGCTGGTCAAACAGGATACGGGCGCTTTGCTGGCCGAGCTGAATGAAAAGATGCTGCAGACGGTAGTTTTGATTTTGCTGGTGATCCTGCTGATCATTCTGATCATCACTTCAGTGATCCGGAAGTTCAACGTGCGGATGACGCAGCTGCTGGAAGAACGGCAGGCACTGTTTAAGGAAGCGACCGAGCAGATCTATGATAATATCTATGAGCTGAACATCACTAAAAACAGGGCGGCCAGTAAAAAGACCGAGCTGTATTTTGAGGCGCTGGGTGCCAAAGACCTGCCCTATGAGGACTTTCTGCAGGCTGTGGCCGACAAACAGCTGCTGGAAGAATACCGGGCCGGCTACGTGGCGACGTTCAGTATCGAAAACGTGATGCGGCATTTTAAAGCCGGCAATAATTATCTGCAGTATGAATTCAGGATCACGGAAAACGGCAGCGATTATTTCTGGATGCGGATCGACGCTTATATTTTCTATTCGGAAGCTGACGATTCGGTGCATATGTTCACCTACCGCAAAAATATCGACGAGGAAAAACGCAAGGAGCTGGAAACACAAAGAAAGGCTTCCACGGACGAGATGACGGGCGTTTTTACAAAAAAAGCGACGGAAAGGATCATCGACAGCGTTTTGTGCGGCAAGCTGCAGGGCTGCTACAGCTTTTTTATCATCGATCTGGATAATTTTAAACAGGCTAATGACCTGCACGGCCATATTTTCGGCGATTATTGTATCCGTGAGTTTGTCGGGCGGCTGAAAAGATTCTGCCGCGAGGACGACATCATCGGCCGTCTCGGCGGCGACGAATTTGTAGTCTTTGGGACGATCTCAGATCCGGAGGGCGCCTGCCGCAAGGCGGCCCGTTTATGCCAGAAGCTGGATACTGTCTGCGAGGACAGCGGCAGCTGTTGGAAAATGTCTGTCAGCGTGGGGATCGCTTTAGCGCCGCAGCATGGCAGGAGCTTTGCCGAGCTGTATGCAAAAGCGGATAAGGCTTTGTATCGGACAAAGGACAAAGGCAAGAACGGTTATACGGTCTATGAGGAAAAGGAATAAAGCGGAATATAGATAAAAAGCCTGCGTTTCATTAGAAACGCAGGCTTTTTGGATGTGAGGAAAAGATTTTTACGTAAGTTTTTGATATTTACCAGGGGCAGTTGGAATTAGGGCATTCGGTACGGCCGTCGCCATAATAGCCGCCTCTGTGCTCGCCGCGGTATTCACCTTTATGGTGGCGGTATTTGCGGTGGCCTTCATAGTAATGGCCGCCGCCTGCATGGTAATAGCTGCGGAAATGCTCGCGGGCAGCGTCTTTTTCGGCATCACTCATGCTGTCCCATTTGGCGCGTGCTTCTTCACGGGCTTTCTGGCGTTCTTCAGGAGTCATTTTACGCCATTCTTCACGCTGTTTTTCACGTTGTTCAAAGCGTTCTTTTTCTTCGGGCGTCATATTTTTCATGCGTTCTTCACGCCATTTGGAATATTTTTCTTCGTGTGCCTTCTGACGTTCTTCCGGGGTCATTTTTTCCCATTCGGCGCGTCTGGCTTCACGTTCCTTGACCTGCTCGTCAGTCAGCTGCGGACCGGGGTGCATGGGGCCGCCCCAGTGACGGCCGCGTTCCATATGGTAGGGACGGTCGGGATAATTGTCGCCTTCGTCGTGGTGCAGGATCGTGCCGACACGCTCGCGCATGCTGGGTTTGGTATCGGCCTGCTCGGCCGCAAAAGCAGCGGAAGCACACAGGGCGGTGAGGACACCGGCGATAACAAGGGATTTTTTCCAGGAAGTTTTTATCATAACAACATCTCCTTTAAGATTGTGATTTGAGGTTCGTTTGACCTTGTATGCTTATTGTAGAGTAAACTTATGTCAAAATTATGACGATTTACAGACTTTTTTCTGACATTTTTATTTTAGCATGTTTGGCAGGAAGAAAGCAATTTAGCTCTTTTCAAGGAATGCTTAAAGATTTTTCCATGCATTTTTTCAGAAGCAGCTGCGCCTGGCAGCAGGCTTTACGGGTCAATGGAAAATATTTTTGAATTATGCAAATAAAGTAATTGATAATTAAAATCAATTTAGACTTGTTTTTATAAAGAGAGTAGTGTATAATCAAATCAAAGGTTAGCCAGAGCTAACTAAAACGAAAATAAACTGCGATGAGCCAAAGCTTTTGGCCAAAGGAGGATCTATATGTATAAACAATATCAGCTGCCTTATGCTTATGGGGCATTAGAACCGCATATCGACGCATTGACGATGGAAACACATTATTCCAAGCATCATGCGGCGTATACTAAAAACCTGAATGACGCAGCCGAAAAAGCCGGCGTGGCAGGACGGGAAATCACCGAGCTGCTGGCAAACCTGGGCAGTATCGCTGACAGCGGTCTGCGTAAAGCTATCAGAAACAACGGCGGCGGTTATTATAACCACAACCTGTATTTTTCGACTATCAGTCCTGACGGCGGCGGTGAACCGGAAGGCGCGCTGGCGCAGGCACTGACCAGAGAATTCGGCGGCTTTGCCGCTTTTAAGGAACAGCTCAGCGCGCTGGCGTTAGGGCAGTTCGGTTCAGGTTGGGCCTGGCTGTCTGCGGCTGCCGGCGGCAAACTGCTGCTGTCTGCCAGCCCGAACCAGGACAACCCGATCATCGAAGGCAGCAGCTTCGTGCCGATCCTGGGCATCGATGTCTGGGAACACGCTTACTACCTGAAATATAAAAATCTGCGCGCCGATTATGTGCAGGCTTTCTACAATGTTATCGACTGGAAAGCGGTAGCGGCTAATTACGAGCAGGTCCAAAACGGCTGATTATCCGGCCGATACTGAAAATAACAGAATTTATAAATCTTGAGGAGGAATCTATCATGTCTAAAAAATTATATGAAAAAATGAATCTTTATCTTGCCAATCAGGAAGTCGCTTATATCAAGCTCCATAATCTGCACTGGTATGTGAAGGGGCGCAGCTTCTTCACTCTGCATGCAAAGCTGGAGGAGCTGTATGACCGGACTGCCGAGATCATCGACGCGGTAGCTGAACGGCTGCTGGCAGTTGGTCAGGCGCCGGTCGCCAATATGAAAGAGGCTTTGGCGCTGGCGACGATCAAGGAACTGGCAGATGCTGCCGGCGACGGTGTGACTGCGGATCAGTTCAATGATTATTTAGGGGAATATCAAAAACTGCTGTGGATGCTCAAATCCTACATTGCCTGAAACTGAACGGATAAACTGCAACCCTCGCTGCCATAAGGCGGCGAGGGTTTTTCTATGCCCGCAGATAAATTTTGCGGATAAACATTTTTTTGACACATCTTTGTGTTATATTGATTGCAGACAAGTGCGGACCTTATAATATACTTACAGGGAGCTGAGCTGTGCGGAGAATAATTTATCCCCGTACGCCAAAATAAGTATATAATGGTAATAATACATTTACGAGGTGCAGCGATGAATAAAATTTTGATTGCTGACGATAATCAGCAGATAACTTCTATTTTAGCCAATTATGCCCGCAAAGAGGGTTTCGAGCCATTGGTGGCTCTGGATGGACAGCAGGCGCTGGAGCTGTTTGAGCAGCATGAAAAAAATATCGACGTGGTACTGCTGGACGTGATGATGCCGAAGCTGGACGGTTTCGAGGTCTGCCGTGAGCTGCGCCGCCGTTCAATGGTGCCGATCATTATGGTCACGGCCCGCGGTGAAGATTTTGAACGGATCATGGGGCTGGATATCGGCGCTGATGATTATATCCTGAAACCTTTTTCAGCAGGCGAGGTCATGGCGCGTGTCCGCGCAATCCTGCGCCGGGTCCAGCCGCGCGAAGCCGAGCTGCAGAACCTGTACAGCGTCGGCAATCTTGTGATCGATCTGGACAAATATCTGGTCACGATCGGCGGCGCGGAAGTGACGCTGACGAAAAAGGAAGTAGAGCTGCTGTGGACTTTGGCCAAAAACAGCAGTAAGGTGTTTTCGCGCGAGAACCTGCTGGACAGTATCTGGGGTTATGATTATTTCGGCGACAGCCGGACTGTGGATTCACATATCAAGCGCCTGCGGGCCAAGGTGGATAAGTTTGAACACGAGGAGTGGGAGATCAAGACCATTTGGGGCGTAGGCTACCGTTTCGAGGAGAAAGAGCATGCGCAATAAAATCGCCTGGAAGCTGACGCTGTATTTTGCAGCGGTACTGCTGATTTTTGCTTTGGTCGTGGGCGGCACCTTTATGCATTTTTTCGGCAAGCATACGCTGGATCTGAAAAAGAAAGAGATGCAGGTGCGGGCAACGAAGATCGCCGAGGTACTGCAGGATAATATGTCGCGGCTGCAGAACCGTTACGGCGGTATCGGCAGCAGCCGTTTCATCCGTTATATCGACAATATCACGATGGAAAACGTGTGGGTGGTCGATGAGAATAAAAATGTCAAAATGCACCGTGAGGACGCCGGCGCGCTGCCCGAACAGCACGGTATGATGCACGGACATAAGCGGATGCTGATGCGTCAGCAGGAGGATATAGCCGAACCTGCCAGTGATTTTGACTATAACGCTCTGTCGCCGGAAATCAAAAGAGCGGTGGAACAGGGCTTTACCGGACAGAACTTTGTCATGGAGGAGATCAATCCCGTACTGGGCGAGCTGGTGGTCACGGTAGGCGTGCCTGTCAGCGATGCCGGCGGCAAAGTCAGAGCTGTGGTGCTGCTGCATTCGCCGGTGCAGGGCATGCGCGAAGCTGCCTGGGAGGGGATCAGGATCCTGATTTTATCGTGCGTCGTGGCGATGGTCCTGGTGTTTGTCCTGAGTATGCTTTTTTCGTGGAAGTTTACCAAACCACTCAATAAGATGCGGCTGGTCGCTGAAAAGATGTCGGAGCATGATTATACGGAGCGCTGCAATATCGACCAGAAGGATGAGATCGGGCAGCTGGCCCAAACGCTGGACGGACTGGGCGAAAGACTGCTGGAAGCAGATCAGGCCAGTAAAAAGCTGGAGCAGCTGCGGCGTGATTTTATCGCAAATATTTCCCATGAGCTGCGGACGCCGGTGACGGTCATCCGCGGTTCGCTGGAAGCGCTGTGTGACAGGATAGTCACCGAGCCGCAGGAGGTCGAGGATTACCACCGGCAGATGCTGGCGGAAACTTTGTTCCTGCAGCGGCTGATCAACGATCTGCTGGATCTGTCACGGCTGCAGAATACGGATTTTCCGATCGAAAAGGAACCTGTGAATTTATGCGATGTGGTGCAGGACGTAGTGCGCAGCAGCCAGCGGCTGGGACAGCAGAAAAATATTACTATCCAACTGTCCTTGGACACGCCTGTCTATATCATTGAAGGCGATTATGGACGGCTGCGGCAGATGCTGCTGATCTTTTTGGACAACAGCATCAAATTTTCACCGGAACAGAGTAAAATCGAAGTTACTCTGCTCGGCAGCAGGCTGACGGTAACTGACCACGGCTGCGGCGTGAAGCAGGAAGAGCTGCCCCATGTGTTCGACCGTTTTTATAAAACGCGGGGTGAAACGAATAAGAGCGGCAGCGGTCTGGGGCTGGCGATCTCGAAGCAGATCAGCGAACGTCACGGTATAGGACTGACAATGACAAGTATACCCGGCGAGGCGACCAGCGTAGTGCTGCAGCTGCCGCCGGCTCTGAAGAAAGGAAGTACAGATTAATGAACTATGGTTGTGAAGGCAAGGTCGCCTTTATCAGCGGCGGTACGTCGGGCATCGGCAAGGCTGTGGCCGAGCTGCTGCTGAAAGACGGCGCCGAGGTGTGGCTGCTGGGACGTGATGCCGAAAAGGGCACAGAAGCGGCGGTCACGCTGAGCGCTTATGGCAAAGTGCATTATGTGCAGGGCGACGTTAAAGATCTGGAAGCCTGCCGTAGTGCGGCGCAGAACGTGCGCGAGCAGCGTGAAAATATTGATCTGATCGTCAATGCGGCGGGGATCTATCAGGAACGCCGTTTGGAGAAGGTGACCGAATATGATTTCTTTTCGATCATGGACACTAATGTCAAAGGAACGATTTTTTTGACGCAGACCTTGCTGCCTCTGCTGGCGGCAGAGGGGGCGAGCATCGTGAACATTGCTTCCGATGCTGGGATCAATGGCAATTATGGCTGTCCGCTGTACTGCGCATCCAAGGGCGCTGTCGTAGCGTTTACGAAAGCGCTGGCCTTGGATCTGGCGCCGCGGGTACGGGTCAACTGTATCTGCCCGGGCGATGTGGCGACGCCGATGCTGGGCAAACAGCTGCAGCAGGCGGACGGCAGTTATACGCTGGAGGATGTGGAGCAGGCCTATCCGCTGGAACGGGTCGGGGAGCCGCTGGAGATCGCGCATGTGATCTGCTCGGTGCTGTCGCCGTTCAACAGTTTTATGACGGGTAGTATCATTCCCGTGGACGGCGGCCTGACAGCGAAGTAATTAATTGCAAATGCAGATGAAAAACAGGGACAATAACCTTTTGGTTATTGTCCCTGTGCTATTTGCTGCAGAAATACTTCATAATTGCCGATTGCGGCAAAGAGCATAAAAAAGACGATGGCGAACAGTATGTAGCGCAGCCGTCCGACCGGTTCTGCTTCGATGTGGGTGCCGCAGGCCTGATCCCAGATCGTCGAGCCGCTGTCACGCAGCACCTGCCGCGCAAACCAGGCGGGGACGAACATCATGATCGGGATGCCCAGCCACAGCCCTTTGACATAGGCCCAGAAGGTACGTTTCCAGGCTAAATTGAAATCCAGCGGCGCAGACGGTGAAACTACACGCAGTCCCAGAAAGCTTTTGCCGGCGGTAGTGCCTGTGCGGGCCAGCATAAAGGCTTCAGCGCTGATGACGACGATCAGCTGCAGCGCCGAGTAAAGAAAGATATTGTTGAGCGCGAAGATAGAATTACGGCTCAGAAGCAAAAATAAAAAGCCGATCAGGAAATAATCGAACATCCGCGCCCAAAAGCGGCGCCAGCTATGGTAATTGACAGGAGAGACGGTCAAATGCAGCACATCCTTTTCAGTGTGATTTGATTAGCTTGTTGCCCTCTTATTGTAACACAGAATTATTTGCAGATATAGTGTGCTATTTTATGAAAAAAAGCATATAATATAAATAAAGCTCAGTGAAATTTTATGCGTGGAAACAATGGGGTTGGAGGGATAATTATGCAGAAAAATGCACCTATCGGAGTTTTGGATTCAGGCGTCGGCGGTTTGTCGGTCTTAAAATGTCTGCAGGCGGCGCTGCCGCAGGAGGATTTTATTTATGTGGGCGATACGGCGCGTACGCCGTACGGGCCCCGCAGTGAAGCCGAAGTACGCCGGTTTGTAGGTGAGATCATTGATTATCTTGACGGCCGCGGGGTGAAGCTGGTAGTTATTGCCTGCAACACGCTGACTGTTCTGGGTGTGGACACACTTAAAGGCAGCCATGCTTTTGAGATCGTGGGGATGTCGAAAGGCGCGCAGCTGGTACTTGCCGCCAGCAGCAGGAAAAAGATCGGTGTGTTTGCCACTGAATTTACGATCAACAGCGGTGCGCATAAGGCCGCGATCCTGGCAGCTGATGACGGTGCGGATGTCTATCCTCAGGCCTGCCCGAAGTTTGTACCGCTGATCGAAGGCGAGCAGTTTGACGGCGCCGAGGTCAGGGCTGCTGTTGCCGAATATGCGGCGCCGCTGAAGGCGGCCGGCATCGACACGCTGATCTTGTCCTGTACGCATTATCCTTTTATCCAAAAAGAGATCGAAAGCGAGTTTGGCAGTGAGGTGACTGTGATCGACCCGGCGGACGCCACCGCGCAGGATACGAAGTCAGTGCTGGCGGCAGAGGGGCTTCTGCGCTCTGAAGGAGCAGGCTCTCTGGAAGTCTGCTTTACCGCCGATGTGGAACGCGGCGCGCGGATCGCCGGCAGGATGCTGCCACAGGAGAAATGCCGCTTTAAGGAAATAAAATTATAAGCGATTCGTCGCAATTAGAAAAAATTCCTGCTATTTGAGCGAATTTGCCGAAAAATAGCAGGAATTCTGCGATTTTTGTCTAATATAAAATAAAATAAAAAACATAGAATAAGGGCAAGATTTTGCTTTTGCCAGGGATGCTGTAAAACTAATTAGCAGACCAGTGTCTCAGGAGGTTCTGTTTCCGGTGCTTTGCAACTTAATCAGCCGTACGATGGGCTGAGGACGAAGCAAAAAACAACATCGGGACATTTCGACCCGTCTTGAAACTGTCGCTATCTATGCAGAATTGTATAGTGACTTTGCCTACCGGTTTCACAAAGACGTGGAAGCGGTATTTGTATTGCTTGAAATAAGTTCGCTGTAAAAAAGAAGGGTGGTTGCTGTGGAGAAAGAGAGTGTTTTAAAAGATCGAACGATAGTGGGGTCTCCGCTGACGCATTTATTTTCCCTGGGGATACTGATGTTTGTTTTCTGGCTGGCGCTGTCGGGAGATTTTGCAGTTAAATTTGTCGTGTACGGGCTTGTCACCAGCGCGGTGGTTGCCTGGATCTGCTACCCGCTGCTGCTTTTGCCCAATGCGGACGGCACCAAAAAATATTTTGCGCTGGGTGTTTCGCCAGCTGCATTTTTATGCTACAGCCTGTGGCTGGTAAAAGAGCTGGTGCTGGCGAATATCGACGTGGTCAAAGCGACGGTACGGCCGGAGCTCAGGATCGACCCGAAGGTGATCAGCTTCGTATTCAGGGCGGATAACCCGATGGCGAAGGTGCTGCTGGCAAATTCCATTACGCTGACGCCGGGGACGGTGACGATCAACGTCACGCCGGAGGGGATCTACGAAGTCCACGCTCTGACTGACGGGGCGGCGGAAGGTCTGCTGTCCGGGGCTATGCCGCGTAAAGTAGCGGAGCTTTTCGGTGAAGAATTCGATTTTATGGTATTGAAGGGGGAATAGCATATGCATTATATGATTATCGCGATAATGATGGCAGTGATTGCTGTTATCGGTATGATGCTGCAGCGTGTTTTCCAGGGCCCGACGGTGTACGACCGGATGAATGGCCTGGGGGTGACGGGTACTGATACGATCCTTTTGATAATTCTGTTCGGTTATCTGGACGGCCGTCCGGAAATGTATGTGGACATAGCCCTTTCGTATGCTATTTTAGGCTTTGTCGGTTCGGTGATCATAGCGAAATATCTGGGAGGTAAGGATGTATGATGTTTGAGCTTACTGCACGAGAATTGATCGCCGAGATATTTCTCGCCGGCGGGGCGTTCTTTTTACTGGCTTCGGCTATCGGGATGCTGAGGCTGCCCGATTTTTACTGCCGGCTGCATGCTTCCGGCAACAGTGAGACTCTCGGTATCATGCTTTCTTTTATCGGGCTGATGATCTATGAAGGTATGACGATAGTTTCGGTGAAGCTGCTGCTGATTTCCCTGCTGATCGTTTTGGGCAATCCGATCGGCACGCATATTCTGAGCAAGGCGGCCTATAAATCAGGCCATCATGTCTGGACTTTGGAAGAAGACGCAAAGGAGGATAAGGAAGATGCAGATCTACATCATTGAAGCCCTGTTATTGGTATTCCTTATAATTACTACTGTTTGCGTTATTTTCTGCAAGGATATCCTGTGCGCGGCGGTCATTTACAGTGAGTTCAGTTTCTGTGCCGTGCTGCTGTATCTGATGATGGGCGCGCCGGATGTGGCCTTTACAGAGGCCGTTATCGGGACGATCTCAACGATCTATTTTGTAGTGTCGCTGAAGAAAATAGACAGGTGGTGTAAGTAATGCGCGGTTTAGTAACAGTTTTACTGGCAGTGATCACAGGGATGTTCTGTTCCTTTGTGACATATCTGCCGTTCATCGGCGATGTCAATTCGGCGCCGAACCAGCATGTTACGCCTATTTACATCGAGCGCAGCGTGCAGGACACCGGGTCGCCCAATATCGTTACCGGGCTTCTGGCCGACTATAGAGGCTTCGATACGATGTGGGAAACTACAGTGATGTTTCTGGCCGGGCTGACAGTCGTGATGCTGCTGAGCAGCAGTACGATGGGCCGCAGACCGGAAAAGGAGGATGAGGACGCATGAAGAAACCTTTCGGCGGCATAGTCCTTGATACGGCGTTCAGGCTTATAGTGCCGTTTTCCCTGGTTTACGGGGTGTATGTTCTGATTTTCGGCGAGGCCGGACCCGGCGGCGGGTTCCAGGCAGGCGCGCTGCTGTCGATCGGTGTGGTTTTATCCAGACTGATCATGGGCGATCAGGCATCGTTCAATATTTCGATAAAAAATTCGCTGGTCCTGGCCGGCGTCGGTACTTTTATTTATGCGGCAACAGGCTGGCTGGCACTGCTCAACGGCGGTAATTTCCTGGATTACAGTTATCTGCCGTTTAAAGCAGAGCATACCAACGAGCTGCATGCTTTGGGGATTTTATTTATTGAGATCGGGGTAACGATCTGCGTTATGATGACGATTCTCAATATTCTGGATGCTGTTGTGGAAAGGGGGGACGAAAATGGGAGCGCTAAATGAGTTTTTACAGACCAAGGGGATCTACACGCTGGTCATGATCTTGTTTTTTCTGGGCGTGTACGGTATGGTTCTGAGCAAAAATTACATGAAAAAGCTGATGGCGATGAACGTCATGCAGGTTGCTGTTATTTTCTTCTTCCTGTGCCTGGGACAAAAGGAAGGCGGTATGATTCCTATTTTTGACCCCAATATACCGCATGCCGCTTCCTATATCAATCCGCTGCCGCATTGCCTGATGCTGACGGCGATCGTCGTCAGTCTGGGTACAACGGGTGTGGCCATTGCTTTGCTGATGCGGATCAAAGAAGTTTACGGCTCCGTTGAAGAAGTAGAGGTTATAAGGAGGGCCAGCAAATGATCCAGCATTGTCCTGTACTGATCGTGCTGCTGCCTCTGACGGCGGCCCTGCTCTGCCTTTTATTCAGCAAGTTCAATAAAAATCTCGGTTCCTGGCTGGTCATCGGCTCGATTGCCGGTTCGCTGGCCTGCTCGCTGCAGGTACTGCACCAAACTCTGACCAGCGGCGAAGCTATCCATTACTGGATGGGCAACTGGGAACCGCCTTTGGGCATTGAGTTTGTGATCGATCCGCTGAGCGCGGTGATGGCGGTTCTGATCACCTTCATTTCGCTGATGGTCGCGGTGTACAGCAAGCCTTTTATGCGGAAGGAAGACTGGCTGCATATCGGCGGTTATTACACCTTGTACGGACTTTTGACGGTGGGCCTGTGCGGTATGGTCATCACCGGCGATATGTTCAATCTGTACGTTTATTTAGAGGTCATGTCACTGTCAGGTTACGGACTCATCGCCATGGGCGGTAAAAAGTCCATGCTGGCAGCTTTCCGTTATATGCTGATCGGGACGATCGGCGCTTCCCTGTATCTGATTTCTGTCGCCTATCTGTATGCGATGACCGGTACTTTGAATATGGCCGATCTGGGCGAAAGGATCATGCCTTATCTCAGTTCGCCGCCGTTCGCTTTAGCTGTTGCGTGTCTGTTTATCGGTTTCGGTATCAAAATGGCACTGTTTCCGCTGCACGGCTGGCAGCCGGACGCTTACAACTTTGCCCATCCCGGTTCGGCGGCCTTTATTGCCGGCGTGATGAGCAAGGTTCCCGCTTACGCAATCATTCGTTTCTTCTTTTATATTTTCGGTGTCAATAATCCGATCATCAGCACGGCCTTAACTGTTTTAGGTATTCTGGGCATCGGCGGCGTGCTGATCGGTTCGATCATGGCGCTGGCCCAGTACGACTTTCGCAGGATGCTGGCTTATTCCAGCGTGGCGCAGATCGGTTATATCGCTATCGGTCTGGCGATCGGCAATATGTATGGTTTTATCGGCGCTGTACTGCATATCATCAACCACGCTTTTATGAAAAGCGCGCTGTTTCTTGTTATCGGCGGTATCCAGTACCGTTTCGGCGAGATCAATCTGTACCGCTTGGGCGGTCTGAATAAAAAAATGACTTTAAGTACGATCACCGTTACGTTAGCGGCTCTGTCGATGGTCGGTATCCCGCCGACGGCAGGCTTCTTCAGCAAATGGTATCTGATGCTGGGCGCTTATCAGGGCGGGCAGTATTTCTATATCGTTGTTCTTGTTATCAGCAGCTTGCTGAACGCGGTCTATTTCTTCCGTATCCTGGAGCAGATGTTTGTTCAGCATGAGGCGTCGCTGACGGAAATCAACAGGCACGAAGGCAAGCTGGGACTGCCGCCGGAAATGGCGATCCCGATCTTATGCGCCGGCCTGGGTATTTTGGTTTTGGGCTTCTACAGCGTGGATATTGTTGATGACATTCTTAAATCTGGACTGCCGGAGGTGTTTCTGAGATGACGATCATGGATTGCAGACCCTTCCTGGCAGTGGGCGTTTCCTTTCTCGCGGCGGTGCTGATCTCTTTCAGCCGCAGATATCCTAATGTCCGCGAAAGCTGGAGCGTTATTGCTTCATTTATTAAATTCGGCCTGATCATATCGATGGTGCCGGGCGTTCTGGCGGGTGTGACCTATGAATGGACCCTGTTCCAGATCACTGATACGATCGGCTTTACTCTGCGTGCCGACAGCGCCGGTATTCTCTTTGCCTGTCTGGCTGCGCTTTTATGGATCCCGATCAACTTTTATTCCATTGGTTATATGCGCTGTAACAATGAGCATGAGCAAACAGGTTATTTTGCCGCTTTTGCTATTTGTATGAGCTCGGTTATGGGCATTGCGATGGCTTCTAATCTGCTGACCTTCTTCTTCTTTTACGAGCTGCTGACGATCGCCAGTTATCCGCTGGTTTTGCATAAGCGCAACGAAGAAGCCTTGCTGGCCAGCCGTAAATATTTGATCTACACTTTGATTTCCGGGCAGCTGTTTTTGGCCGGACTGGTGGCAGTTTACTGCATTTCCGGTACGATGGATTTCAAGGCAGGCGGCTTTTTGACAACGGATATGGCGCCTACCTGGCAGCTGCAGCTCATCTTTCTGATCATGATCCTGGCCGGGTCGGTAAAAGCAGCTGTCATGCCGCTGCATGGCTGGCTGCCGGCAGCGATGATCGCCCCGACGCCTGTCAGCGCCCTGTTGCATGCGGTAGCGGTTGTTAAGACTGGTGTTTTCGCGGTTCTGCGTATCATCGGTTTCGTTTTCGGGCCCAAGCTTTTGGCGGATATCGGGACTGCTGATATCCTGGCCTGGTTTGCGGCCGGCAGTATCATCATTTCCTCGCTGATCGCTATTCAGCAGGATAATCTGAAACGGCGGCTGGCCTTTTCGACGATCGGGCAGCTTTCTTATATCGTTTTGGGCGCGGCGCTGCTGTCGCCGCTCAGTATCAAAGGCGCGTATCTGCATCTGGTGGCCCATGCGGTCATGAAGATCACGCTCTTTATGTGCGCCGGTGTTATTATTGTCAGGACGCACCGCAGTAATATCAGCGAGATGTATGGTATCGGCAAAAAGATGCCGATCACGATGTGCTGCTTTACGATCGCCTCGCTGGGCATTGCCGGGATGCCGTTTCTGGTCGGCTTTATCAGTAAGTGGAACCTGGCGCTGGGCGCTTTGCAGTCCGGCAAGCCATTATATGTTGCAGTACTGATCGCAAGCGCGATGCTGGCGCTTACTTATTTGATGCCGGTCTGTCAAATGGCGTATTTTAAAAGGGATCCGCAGGAACAATTCCGTACTTATGGTGAGATCAGCTACAGAATGCTGCTGCCGATCTGTTTCACAACGATTCTGGCGCTTGTTTTAGGCGTGATGCCGGAAATATCCCCGAATTTCTACGCAATGGCTTCGCAGGCAGCAGATAGTATCTGCCAGGGCTGGACTGGAGGTGGCTGGTGATGAAGCTGACGAAAACTGCTTTGTATAAGCTGGTTCTTATAGTAGCGGTGCTTGCCGCTGTCCTGGAGTTTTTCTTCGCTCATCCTCATTATCACGAATGGTGGAACACTACCCCGGGTTTTAATCTGCTGTTTGGTTTTGCAGGCTGCTGGCTGTTGATTTTTGTAGCTAAAATAGTTATGACGCCGCTGCTGCAGCGTCCGGAAGATTATTATGATGACGGAGGTGACGATGACGATGAGTAATCTGCACCCCGGTTTTATCCTGATCGCTGTCGGATTGATAGCATTGTTTGTTCCTAAAAGTCTGCGCCGGCCGGTGCTTGCGGCAGGTCCGCTTTTGGGATTAGGCGCGGTGCTGACGCTGGCGCCGGGCACGAATGCGACGCTGCCCTTTATCAACGGGATCACGCTGCATTATCTCCATGTAGACGCGCTCAGCTGGATCTTCGCCCTGATTTTCTGTATGATGGCGGCTATCGGCGGTATCTATGCCTGCCATAACAGTAACAGGATGGAAGCCTTCTGTTCGATGACTTATGCCGGCAGCGCGCTGGGCGTAACTTTAGCCCAGGACTGGCTGACTCTGATCTTCTTTTCGGAGCTGATGGCGGCTACTTCGCTGTTTCTTATCTGGTGTAAAAAAACTCCTGCTTCGCGGCAGGCTGGTTATCGGTATTTATTAGTGCATATGTTCGGCGGCAATCTGCTGCTGGCCGGTATTTTCTTAAAGGTCAGCGCCGGAGATTATTTAGTTATGCCGCTGGCACAGGGACCATGGGATACTGCCTTCTGGCTGATCTGTCTCGGAATTTCCATCAATGCGGCCGTAGTGCCGCTGCACGCCTGGCTGGTTGACGCTTACCCCGAAGGTACGGTCACCGGCAGCGTTTTTCTGAGTTCGTTCACTACTAAAGTCGCTGTTTATTGTCTGATCCGCATTTTTGCAGGCACTGACTTCCTGATCTGGTTCGGTGTGCTGATGGCTTTATACGGAGCCTGCTATGCGATCATGGAAAATGATATGCGGCGTCTGCTTTCTTACCACATCGTCAGCCAGGTCGGCTTTATGGTCGCCGGCGTAGGATTGGGAACGGCTATGGCGCTGAACGGCGCAACAGCGCATGCTTTCAGCCATATCCTTTATAAATCACTGCTCTTTATGTGTGCCGGCGCGATCATTTATGCGACTGGTATCCGCAAAATCAACCAGCTGGGCGGTCTTGCTAAAAAGATGCCGTTTACGTTCTGGTGCTTTGTGATCGCTGCCCTTTCGATTTCCGGTGTGCCGCTGTTCAACGGCTTCATCAGTAAATCCATCACGATCAGCGCCGCCGCTGCTGCCCATTACGGTTCTGTTGAGCTGCTGCTGCAGCTGGCTGGTGTCGGTACGTTTTTATCCATCGCCCTCAAGATGATCTACTTCATCTTCCTGGCGCCTGACAACGGCGTGGTCATCAAACGTGAAGTTCCGAAGAATATGTATGTAGCCATGGGTATCGGCGCGACTCTGTGCGTGTTATACGGCGTTTATCCCGAGCTTTTGTACAGGTATCTGCCCTTTACGATGGAACCATACCACCCCTTTACGGTCGACCATATTACTCAGTCTATAGAAATGCTGGGAATGGCGATGCTGCCGTTCATGATGTATCTGCCAAAAATGGCGCCGCATACAGCTTTATCACTGGATACGGACTGGTTTTACCGAAAGCCTTTTGCGGGCATCGTGACCGGGCTGTCTTATCTGTGCTGTGCAGTAAGCCGGGCGCTTGGCAATACCTGGGAGGTATTATATGAAAAATCCATGGAGCTGAGTCATAACCCAATGGAATTTTTGGATGCCAAGCCTTTGCGCAACAGTCCCAAATATAATCCGGAAAATTACCGCACTTCGATCGCCGATCCGATCATGATAACATTAACAATATTATTCTGTTCTCTGTGTTATTTTATGGCGATCATTTAATAAAAAATAACGAACCGTACCAGTATTTAAAGCCGGTACGGTTTTTTATTGACTAAATCCCGCCGCTGGCTTACAATGAAATCTATTGATATTTAAAGGAGTGCAGTTTATGCAGCTTTCATTTCGCCTGGGCGTGATATTCATTCTGCTGGCAGCAGCAGCCTGGGGACTGGGCGGCGTTGCCGGCCAGTTTTTATTTCAATTTTATGATGTAGGCGCTCCCTGGCTTATCGCGGTAAGACAGATCATTGCCGGCGTGGTCTTTTTAGGCTATCTGCTGTGCCGCGGCGAGAATATCTGGGCAGTGCTGCAGGATAAAGAAGATCGTAAAGATCTGCTGGCATTTTCTTTTCTGGGATTGTTAGGGGCACAGTTTGGTTTTTATTACACGATCTCACTGTGCAATGCGGCTACTGCTACAGTGCTGCAATATACGGCGCCGATCTTTGTCATGCTGTGGATGTCCTGGAAAAACCGCTGCCTGCCGGAAGGGCGTGAGTTCGTCGGTATTTTTTTTGCTCTGGCCGGAGTTTTTCTGATCGCTACTCACGGCAGCCTGGATTCGGTGGTATTGTCGCCGGCGGCGCTGACCATTGGGATAATTTCTGCTATTTCCCTGGCGTTTTATACAGTTATGCCGTTTCGGCTGCTGCAAAAATATTCGACGACTTTGATCATCGGCTGGGGACAATTTTTATCAGGCGGATTTCTTTGTATCTTCATCAATCCTTTTGAGCCCAGCGGCCATTGGGATGGTGCGGCAGTCGCTGCTATGGTCTATCTGATCCTGGGGGCTACGGTACTGAGCTACAGTGTTTTTTTAGTGGGCTTAAAAGTAGTAGGCGCTACTAAAGCCAGTCTTATTTCCTGTGCCGAACCTTTAGCTTCGATCATTGCCGTAGTGCTGTGGCTGAAAACGCCTCTGACGCTGGAGGATCTGGTCGGGATGACCTGCATTATTTTAACCGTGGTTTTATTGTCACTGCCTAAAAAATAAATTAAAAAAATACATGGACGGAGCTTTCCGTCCTTTTTTATTTGTCATAGTCTATGGTACAATAGAGTTAACAAAAATAAAGGAGTTGATTGTATGAGCATAAGTCATTATTCCTATAAATATGGTCATGGCAGTAAAGAGTTTTCTCTGGAGTCTGACCGTGTTATCAAAGAGGTCACAGTGGCCAAAATGCCATTGCTGGAGGATGTCAAAGCGGCGATTTTAGATGCCGTCTATCATCCTATCGGCAGTGCGCCAATCAACGAACTGGTCAAACCGGGACAGAAGATTGCCTTTATCTGCAATGATCCGACACGTGTGGCCAACAGTTTTGTCTTTATGCCCATTCTGGTCAACGAAATGAATAAGCTGGGTATCAAGGACGAGGATATGCATATCGTTTTTGCCTTAGGCACGCATCGTAATATGACTCATGAAGAAATGGTCGAAGCCGTCGGTGCAGAGGTGGCAGGGCGTTTAAAAATGTATAACAGTGATGCCAAGGTCAGTGAGGATTTTGAGTATTTCGGTGATACCTCCCGCGGTACGCCGGTCTGGCTCAATAAGCATATCTGTCATGTAGATCACGTTATTATGACTGGAACGATCGTACATCATTATTTCAGTGGTTACGGCGGCGGACGGAAAGCCATTCTGCCGGGTGTTGCAGCTATGGAAACCGTACGTGTCAACCACAGCTTTATGCTGGATCCTAATGCAGGTCTGGGTAAAACTGTCGGCAATCCTGTTTATGAAGACCAAATGGAAGGTGTGGCCATGTTTGCCAAAAACCATTCCGTATTTCTTTTTAATGCGATCCTGAATGCTCAGCATGAATTTTTAAAGATTTTTGCCGGTGATTATGTAAAAGCACATCAGGAAGCCTGCAAATTCGTCGATCAGGTCTACGGTGTCGAGATCCCGCAGGCGGCAGATCTGGTTATCGCCAGCTGCGGCGGTTATCCCAAGGATATCAATGTATATCAGCTGCAGAAAACAATGGATAATGCCTGGTGTGCTGTGCGTGAAGGCGGGGTAGTGATCATTATCGGCGAATGTGAAGAAGGCAGCGGTTCGAAGGTGCTGGAAGAAACCTGCAAACGTTTGGGAACGGCAGACGCTATCAAAGCCGACTTGGAAAAACATTTTGAGATCGGTGCCAATAAAGCTTTCGCGGTAACACGTCTTACCAAAAAAGCAAAGTTTATTTTAGTTTCGTCACTGGACAAAGAGCTGGCGCATGATATGCTGTTCGAAGCAGTGCCTACCGTGGAAGAAGCTCTGGCTGAAGCCGAAAAAGTAATTGGCAATGACTATAATATTATTCTGATGCCTGAAGGCAGCTTAACGGTACCACTTCTTCCAGCTTAAAGACAATAGTTTAAATATCAATTTAATTTGTATTTTTATAACTTATGCCTATATTTAAAAACGATTACAAATATTTTTATGCAAGAAAGTATTGCTTTAGCCTGAGGTTTAAGTTATAATAAATTCTGCGAATGTATTCTTAGATATTAAAAAAACTATTGCCTGCTGTATCTGCAATTTCGTAAATGCAGATTAAATTAAAAGGAGTTGTGAAGAAATGAACATTGATTACAAAGCTATTGGGGTCAGAATCAAAGCTGCCCGTGCGCGTAAAGGCGTTACCCAAGGCTATATCGCAGAAGTGACCGGTCTGTCTACACCGCATATCAGTAATATTGAAACAGGAAATACTAAATTAGGCCTGCCTACGATTATTCATCTGGCTAATGTTCTGGATGTTTCCGTAGACGAGCTCCTCTGTGATAATATTCACCGCAGCGAGAAGATTTTCCAAAATGAGCTGGCAGAATTATTGCAGGGCTGCGACGCCCATGAGCTGCATCTGATTACTGAACTGGCCAAGGTTGTTAAGAAAAACAGTCTGGACGGAGTGAAAAAAACCAGAGGCCGCAAACCGAAAAATAAAATCTGAGCAAAGCTTTTTAAACCTGCATTTCCAAAACCTTTATGTTATAATATAAATATCAGTAAAAGCTGTAGTGAAAAGGTGGACGGAAGTTATGGATAAATTTGTTCAAACAGAATTAGAAGGTGCCGGCGTTAATGTCGAAGAAACTTTAAGACGTTTTATGAATAATGAAATGCTGATGATAAAGTTTCTGAGAAAATTTGTTGACGACGAAAATATGAATAAACTGCGTACACTCATCGCTGATAAACATTATAATGAGGTACTGCCTGTAGCGCATACGCTGAAAGGCGTCAGTGGAAATCTTGGTCTTATTAAACTATATGAGATTTTTTCCAGAATGTGTCAGGACTGCCGTAATGATCAGTATGAAGATTTGGACGGGCTGTTCGCTCAGGCTGAAGCAAATTATTCTAAAGTCGTAGAGGCGATTAAAAAAATTTAAATGCCAGACCCGGAATTTATTCCGGGTCTTTTTTTATGTTTTAAGGATTTTTAATTAAAGCTATTGCCAAGTAAAATTTGATAAAGTATAATAAAGCAACAAGAGTATTGAAAAATAGGAAACCGCTAAAAATAATTGTTATTGATAATTTAAAGGGTCGTTTGCGGAGGGAAAGTATGCAGCTGAACGTTACTACTGACTATGCCATAAGAATAGTTTTGTATTTGGCAATCAAAAAAGAGATCACTACATCAAAAGAAATCGGAGCCGCGATGGGGATTCCGAAAAATTATGTACTGAAAATAACTCATAAGCTGGTAGAGGCTGGAATCATTGAAAGACTGGTAGGAGCGCAGGGCGGCTTTTCGCTGGCACAGAAAATAGATGATATCACCTTGTTGGATATCGTCAATATTATGGAACCTACTATGAGAGTGAACCGCTGTCTGGAAGAAGATAAATTCTGCAGCCGTTATGCGACTGAAAATTGTCCGGTGCGAGGCTTTTACTGTAAGCTGCAGGAAGAAATGGAAAGAAGTTTGCAGAAAATGACGATCAAAAAATTACTTGCGGATGCAAAGTAAAATTTTTGCCATTACTGAATAAAAATATAATAACTCAAAAATCAATGTTTAGGTGAAGTATATTATGCTTCGCTTGAATAACTCCCCAGCTGCCCGGTTGCTGAAAAGCAATCGGGCAGCTTTTTTTGCGTCGTTGAGAAACGGCGCTTTATTTTTGAGCTTGGTTAAAGTCAGATTGGTACCAGTTGCAAGACTTTCAGACAAGCGTATTCACTTACAACAAAAAATGTCTTGCGGGGGGGGACAAATATGATAGTATAATGTAAATTAAAGAATAAGAATAAAAATAGCAATACAATATATTAATAAAATATTAAGGAAAAATATTAACAAACAGATAAACAATATAGCGGATAAGTGAAAGGAAGCGGTAAATTGGCAAAACATAAACTTATCACCATAAGTTTATATAAAAAATCAAAGGGGAGATAGATCATGAATAACAAAAAAGCTTTAAGGATGGCGGTCACACTGGCGATAATAAATATGCCGCTTTTAGCGCAGGCCGCAGATGTGAGTCCTGTACGGATTACAGACGGGAGCACCTATACGGTTGCTGCCGATTCTGTGATAAATACCGGGTCGAATACAACAGGTATTTTTGTCGGGTATAAAGATGGCGGTACAATTGTTGGTGATAACGTCACCGTCACCAGCGACGGCTATGGCATCCAGATCCAGACCTATGGATCTGGGGGAATTGCAGGCAGTGGAGATTGTGTTATCGAGCTTGGCACAACTAATGTTGATGCTAAATCTTCTGCAGTACGTATAGATTCCAGTAATTATGGGCAGAAGGCTACGGTTATTTTAGGTGCAGGCAGTATTTTAAATTCTGAGACTAATTCCGCGGTATACGTCACAGGAAAAGACTCATTGTTTCAGATAGGCGATGACAGTACGATCACCGGTAATAGTTACAGCGCGACCGGTGCTGCGCTCACTTCCTCCAATGGTGGCAAGATAGAAGTAGGCAACGGCGTGACGATAGGGCATGATAATATCAGAGGCTACGATGTGAACTGTATTGCGGTATTATCGATGGATGGCAATGCGAGTCAGGGCCAAAGCAATATTACAATCGGTGACGACAGTACGATTTATGCTAAAGGTAAAGGTTATAGTGCTAATGCCGTTCAGGCAGGTTATTTATCCTATGTCGGTGTTAACGGGGTAGGGTCGAAAAAAGAAAGCTCCGGGCAGATAAGTGTTGGCGACAGAGCAACTATTTGGACAGAGGGTGATGAATCGTTTGCTGTTTATGGTATCCATGCTGATTCTACGCTCTCTGTAGGCAAAGATGCCGAGATCAGTACTCAGGGCGATAAGGCTTCGGCTGTTCGCGGCGGTAATATTACCAAAGTGTATGATTTTACAGCTGCCGGTGGGAATATAACTATTGATGAAGGGGCTGAAATCAAAACTCTGGGGGATCAGTCACATGGTGTAGACGCCCGTTATGACGGCACGCTGATCGAATTGAAAAAAGATGCGGTCATAACGACAGTCGGCAGTGAATCTCATGGCGTAACGGCGCTTTTCGGCGGCACAGTAATTTTACAGGATGCTGCTGTTACTGTGGATTCAACAAAAGATGCTTATGCTTTCAGTGCGGAAGGTAAAGATAGTGATACAGCTGCCGTCAGTACTATTACCGGCAGTGGTGTTTATAATATTGTCGGCGATATCAGGGCCGCGGACGGCGGCATTCTTACTTTAGACCTGGCAGAAGGTTCGCAGTTTGAGGGAAAGGCTGTGCTAGACAGCGGCAATGCTTCCCAGAGCACCTTAACTATGGCTAAAAACTCGCTGTGGACTTTGACCGGCGACTCTCAGCTCAGCAGTTTGCAGAATGAACAGTCTGTGATCGATATGACCGGCGATAACAAGGCCTTCAGTACGCTGACTGTGGAAACTCTGACCGGTAACGGCGGGACGATCATTATGGATATCGATGGTTCGCAGGTCGACGCCAGTGATAAAATTTATGTTACAGATGATTTCAGCGGAAGCCAGACACTGTCGCTGAAAGAGATAAACGGACTCGACAGTGATCCGGGAATAGGCCAGGCGGCAGAAAATACTGTTTTAGCCAGTGTCAACGGCAGCGGTACTTTTACGGCTGATGATCAGGAAGGCACTTTGTACTGGCAGCGTTATGAGCTGGGACAAAAAGACAGTGCTGCTTCCGGTTATACGACGGACTGGTATTTGAAAGGCATTACAAATCTTAACCTGCCGACAACCAGTGTGGAGGCTATCGCTGCTTCGGGAGCACTGGCTTATCATACCTGGCGCGACCATGATCAGCTGCTGCAGCGGCTGGGAGATCTGCGCCAGCATGGTAGAGAGGAAGAGGGCGTCTGGGTAAGGGTCAAAGGCGGTAAGCTGAGCCGCAGTGACCAGTTTGAATTTGAGAATAAATACACACAGTATGAGCTTGGCTATGACCAAAAATTGAAGTCAACGCCGGCGTATACGCGTTATGCTGGTATTTCCTTCAGCTATTTGGATGGCGACAGCAGTTACAGCAGCGGCAGCGGCGAGAATAAAGTTAAAGCTTTAAATATTTACGGTACGCAGATCGGTGCTAAGGGCCATTACCTTGATTTAGTGTTGAAATACAGTCAGCTTGATAATGATTTTAAGGTTTTTGATACCTCCGGCAATAAGATCACCGGTGACTATGACCAAAATGGCTTATCGATAAGCGCGGAATATGGGCGCAAAAACAATCTGAAAAATAATTGGTATATCGAACCGCAGGCCCAGCTCACTTTTGGCAGGCTGCGCGGAACTGACTACACCACAAGCAATGGCATCAGGGTAGATCAGGATGGAATCGACAGTTTTGTGGGACGTATTGGTTTCAATATTGGTAAAGATATCAATGAAAAAACTAATATATACTTGAAAGCTAATCTGATGCATGAATTTGGCGGCGGCTATAATGCCTCGATGGTGGATGCCGGCGGTACAAAAGCAAGACTGGACCGTGATTTTGATGATACCTGGTTTGAATATGGACTAGGCGCGGCAGTGCAGACTGGTAAAAACAATTACTTCTATGTCGATGTCGAACGCAGCGCCGGCAGCGATTATAAAAAAGACTGGCAATGGAATGTCGGCGCCAGATGGAGTTTCTAAATAATTTCTTTGATTTTCGGCAAGGTGTTGCAACCCTCCAGCTTGCTTGAGAATATCCCCAGCCTCCGTTCCATTTTTATGGAACGGAGGTTTGTTTATCGACGGCAGTAATTAAAATCCTGCTGAGAAAATGAGCTGTCGCAAACAGGGTATATTGACAGCACTTGCCGGGTTGCGTTATACTATATGGCAGAGCTTATTATGCTCTGAATCGCTACTGTAGCTCAGCTGGTAGAGCATCTCATTCGTAATGAGAGGGTCGCAGGTTCAAATCCTGTCAGTAGCTCCAAAAAAAAGATAGCTCAAGATTTTTCAAAACTATGAAAAATCTTGAGCTTATTTTTTTATAATATATTTTCTTGTGCAATCATAGAGGCTGCAGCGATTTGATCATTGTTGTGAGCTGCTGCAGATGTGTTTCTTCCGTATCCCAGGAATCCATTATAAATAAATATATTTTTTTCTTAAAAACAATGAAGGCATTTGATTTTACAAAGGGAAGCTGCTTATCTTTTTTGTATATGTCCATAGGCAAAGAGGCGTTCACAAGAAGTACATAATGAGGGCCTATATTTTTACAGTCGGCGAAAGTGATATTATATTTACTTGATGCCTGTTTGGTCATCCCGATAAATGCGTCAAAATATTCATTTAATAATTCTTTAGGCATATTTCTCAAAGTTGCGTTTTCCTTTTCGTCTATAACCGGAGAAACGCCTACCCTTACAGTGCTTTTTTTATCGTCTGAAGCCGTAAATATTAGCACCATACCGCCTTCCTGGGTGCTCTTGTCTGAAAGGTTCCAGTTATCGCCGATATCGATCAGAAAATCATTTTCGATATTTTTATAGATCGCGGCATTACAAATATTGTTCGCCAGTAAAAGTATCATAAGAACAAGGAACATTTTTGGCATAAATTACCTCCCTTTTGTAGTAATGTTTTAGGTTCTTTCAAGTGAATGGAGTACGTTCAGTAATCTGTTCAAAAATCAATACCGCTATTATTATATACTTACGCAATGAAATAAACAATATAAAAGAAAATGCTTGACAGGAATATTTGCTCGTGCGTGTTGCGATCGAGGTGGTTCTGATAATTATTTTAATAAAAGCATGTCCGAAAATGGCGGGAATTATAGAAATGTTATGATATAATTAAAGCGATTTCAAGTAAGGAGGCAAACGGTGATGCAGGAAAATATCAAGGGATTGTACGCGGCTTTTAAAGCCAAAGATGCCCGTTTTGACGGACGTTTTTTCGTTGGCATATCGTCTACGGGAATCTATTGCCGTCCGGTTTGCAAAGCCAGACAGCCCAAAGCGGAAAACTGCACTTTTTTCAGGACGGCCGCCGCTGCGGAACAGGCCGGCTACAGGCCCTGCCTTTTGTGCAGGCCGGAACTTGCTCCCGGGACCTCTGTTACTGATGCTACGGCTGATTTAGTTTACCGGGCTGCGCGAATGTTGGAAAGGAATTGCGGCAGCGGCCAGAGCCTGCGGGAAATAGCAGAACGGCTTGGTTGTACGGACAGACATTTGCGGCGCGTATTTACTGCGGAATACCACGTTTCCCCTGTCCAATATTTACAGACCTGCCGCTTGCTGCTTGCCAAAAATCTGTTTACCGACACCGATCTGTCAGTGCTGGAAGTTGCAATGGCTGCAGGATTTGGCAGTCTGCGCCGTTTTAACGATTTATTTAAAAAACATTATCAGCTTGTGCCCACAGCTTTGCGGAAAAGACAGGCAGAAGCAAAAAGCCATAATGGTGAGATCACCTTGGCTCTTGGTTACCGCCCTCCTTATGCCTGGGATAAAATATTAAAGTTTTTGGCAGGACGGGCGATAACAGGAATAGAAGTTGTAAATAATGATGAATATCTGCGTACGGTAAAGCTGCAAAATGCGGAAGGCCAGCAGTTCTGCGGCTGGGTGCGGGTCGGGCACAGACCGGCTGAAAATACTTTGAGCGTTACGGTCAGCGAAAGTCTTCTGCCGGTGCTTCCTGAGGTATTGGCCCGCATCAAGAATTTATTTGATTTATATTGTGAGCCTAAGGCAGTATATGAAACGCTGCAGGTGATGAATACTCTGCAGCCCGGTTTGTGTGTTTTAGGAACCAGACTGCCCGGCTGCTTTAATGTTTTTGAAATGTCGGTGCGGGCTGTACTGGGTCAGCAGATCACTGTAAAAGCTGCAAGTACTTTAGCGGCAAGGCTCGTCGCCGCGTATGGAACTCAGGTCCAGACAGGTATCGAGGGTCTTACGCACAGCTTTCCTGCGCCTGCGGCGATACTTGCACTGGGAGAAAATATCAGCGGGCATTTGGGAAAACTAGGTATTATTTCTGCGCGCGCGAATACGATTTATCAACTGGCACGGGTATTGGCAGACGAAAAAAATGATTTTGGCTTCTGGGGCAATCCGGAGGAAGAAATGCAAAAGCTGCAGGCTATTCGCGGTATCGGCAGTTGGACGGCACAGTATATAGCCATGCGGGCAATGAGCTGGCCCGATGCTTTTCTGCCAACGGATGCAGGAATAAAAAAGGCGCTGCCGGATCATACGCCTAAAGAACTGCAGGTACTGTCGGAAGCCTGGCGTCCCTGGCGCAGTTATGCTACGGTTAATTTATGGAATACATTATAGAGGAGGCCCTATATGTACTACTCTACGACTTATTTATCGCCCCTGGGAAAAATTACGCTTGCGTGTGACGCTTGCGGTAAAAATCTGGTCGGCTTATGGCTGGAAGGGCAAAAGTATTATCAGGGGACGCTGAAGGAAGCTTTGATTGAAAAGGACTCTGTACCGCTTTTCGATATTGTAAAAAAGTGGCTGGACAGATATTTCTCCGGGCAGAAGCCTGATGTGGCAGAGCTGCCGCTGGCACCACAAGGCAATGCGTTTCGTCAGGGCGTTTGGGAAATTTTATGTACGATCCCTTATGGAGAGGTAATAACTTACGGCAGTATTGCTAAAAAAATGGCAGTGAAGCTGCAGAAGGAACGGATGTCAAGCCAGGCTGTCGGCGGTGCTGTTGGACATAATCCCATTTCTATTATTATTCCCTGCCACCGGGTCGTTGGTGCAAACAGCAGTCTTACTGGGTATGCCGGCGGTATTGAAAAAAAAATAAAACTGCTGGAGCTGGAAGGCGTAGATATGTCTGGATTTTTTATCCCCCAAAAAGGTACGGCATTGTAATATACTAATAAAATCGGAGGAAAATTATGATTACGTATAACGGCGAAAGGATAGTGGATGCGGCATTTGCTGAGCAGGTGTATGAGGCAGTCGCCCGGATACCTCGCGGTAAAGTGGCTACCTACGGACAGATAGCGGCGCAGGTCGGTGATCCGCTGGCTGGGCGTGAGGTAGGGCACATCATGAGCTGCGCTCCTTCTGGACGGAATTTGCCCTGTCACAGGGTCGTGAACCGTACCGGGGCTCTGGCACCTGACTATGCTTTCGGCGGGCAGGAAAAACAACGTGCTTTGCTGGAAGCGGAGGGCGTAACCTTCCTTGCCGACGGGCGAATAGATATGACGCTGCATTTATGGGGCAAATATGAACAATTTAATATTTTTGATATGAGCTGACAGGCCGGTCGATATTTCAAAATGCTCTGCAGTGAAAATGTTGACAAATATTTAAACAGATGCTAAAATAACCTTGTTTTTACGGAAACACCTCGGAGGGCAGTACTGCCGGATAAGAGATATTCTCTTATCCGGTTTTTTTATTAGATTAAAGGAGGAAAAATAATGCTTACGGAAAACGCTTCAAAAATCCAGCAGAAATATTTAGGCGCAAAGGGTTTGATCGTACTGATCGCTGTGATGAATATGTTTGTACCGTTGTCGATAGATTTATATCTGCCGGCACTGCCGACGATAGGTATAGAATTTGCTGCGACACCTTTGATGGTCAATTTGACGCTGGTCAGTTTTTTCTTCTTTTTCGCAGTGGGTATTCTGCTGTTTGGACCGGTGAGTGATAAATACGGACGCCGGAAGATTTTACTGCTGGGAATAGTTCTGTATACGCTGGCAAGTGGTCTGTGTGCCTTTGCCGGCAGTATTTACAGTCTGATAGCGTACAGAATCGTGCAGGCTTTGGGTGCAGGCGGCATGGTTGCCGTGTCGATGGCGGTTGTTAAAGATGCTTTTTATGGTACCACTAAAAATCGTGTTTTGGCGCTGGTGCAGGCTATGGCTGTTATTGCGCCGATGGTCGCCCCTGTTATCGGCGCATTTCTGCTGCAGTTTGTCAGCTGGCGCGGCACCTTCGTGGTCCTGATCGCCGCCGGTGCTGTTAATCTGGCCGCCAGCTTCTTTTTTGAAGAAACGCTGCCGGAAAGCGAACGTTATAAGGGCAGCTTTTGGAGTACCTTCGGCAGATTGGCAGTTGTCGGTAAAAATGTTGGTTTTACTGGTGTACTGACTGTATTTTCACTGCTGGCAGCACCTTATATGGCTTACGTGGCAGTATCTTCCTATGTTTATGTACAGTATTTTGGGCTTAGTGAGCAGGTCTACAGTTATTTCTTTGCGGCTAACTCATTTTTTGCCGTTGTCGGCCCGTTTTTATATATGAAGCTGATCGGGATCGTATCGCCGCGTCAATTTACCTATGGCTGTTTTATTTTTACTGTAGTGTCAGCAGCAGCACTGCTGACAGTAGGGAGTATTTCACCGTGGTGGTTTTTAATAGCCTTTTTACCGGTCACGATCATGGAAAGTGCTGCCAGGCCTTTCAGTACGGCCATATTATTGGATCAGCAGAAAACGGATATCGGATCTGCCTCGTCGCTGATCAATGCGGTGAATACTGTTTTTGGCAGTTTGGGTATGATGCTGGGCGCATTGAACTGGAGCAATTTTATTGAAGGGCTGGGGATCATTACCGCTGTTTGCGTCACCTTGGCAATTGCAGGCTGGCTGGCCCTGCTGCATTTTAAAATCAGGGTAGAAGGTTTATAAAAATTGGTCAAAATAAAAAATACCTGCCGTTGATCAACGGCAGGTATTTTGCTTTGCAGCGAAAATTTCAGACGCTGCCTATAGGGGAAAGATGCCCAAGCAATCCATTATTTAACGATCAAGACCGGTATTTCCGCATACATGGCAACTTTGGAGCTGACGCTGCCGAGGATAAATTCTGCAACAGCGTTCATGCCGCGGCTGCCGATGATAATCATGGTAGCTTCGGATTTTTTGGCGGCGGTCAGGATTTGCTGCGCGGCGTTGCCAACTAAAGTTTCATAATGAACGGGAACTTTGGCGGCAGCTGTCTGTTTTTTTGCTGCTTCCATTAATTCCTGACCGGCCAGTTCATATAATTCATTGGTTTGTTTGACCATAGCGGGGTTTAACTGGTTCAAAATGGTCGAACGTTTGCTGTAAGGTTCGATTACATGGACTACTTTTACTTCAGCGTCAAGCTTACCGGCCAGATCGATACCATAAGCAAGCACTTTACTGGACGAATCAGAACTGTCGATAGCGATTAAAATTTTCTCTTTCATATAAATCCCTCCCTGAATTTTGCATCCTGCTCTTTACTTGACTGTTCTTCTTTTCTTTAATATTATTATAACAACAATAAAATCATACTTAAAATACTTATTTTTGAAATTATAATACCTAAAAAGTATGAATGGAGGAATACTTATGAATTTGCAGCAAATGCGGTATTTCGTAATGGTAGCGCGGCTGGGCAATGTTACAGAGGCTGCCAAAGCGCTGCATATCGCGCAGCCGCCTTTAAGCAGACAAATCAAACAGCTTGAGCAGGAGCTGGGCGTGGTGCTGTTCGACAGATCAGGCCGGCGTCTGCATCTGACAGAAACCGGTCATATGCTGCTGCATCGGGCAGAAGAAATCTTAAATCTAACGGATCGGACTGTATGTGAATTATCCAGCAGTGAGCTGGGACAGGAGGGTATTTTATCACTGGGAGTTGTCCCTTCGATGAGCCTGATGGTATTACCGCAGATGATTGCCGCTTTTAAAGAGTTGTATCCCAAAATAACCTATCGGTTGTTGATCGGCGAAAGTTTACGGGTGATCGAACTGCTGGAAAAGGGGGTCATTGAAACTGCTATCGTTCATTTGCCTGTGGACGAGGATTATTTTGCAAGCTATAAGCTGCCAACTGAACGCTTGGCATTAGTCTATGATGCGGCGTTTTTTCCGCAGCTGGAGGGGACTTTTGAACTGCCTGTAAGCAGGCTGCAGGGGCTGCCGCTTTTATGCCACCGCCGTTATAAGGAACTGTTGGAACAGTCTGCTGCTAAAAATGGCATCCAGGCATATTTTTTCTGTCTCAGCGATGACAGTAATTATCTGATTGCCTGGGCGAAAGCCGGGTTAGGACTGGCCGTTATCCCAGAATCAGCAGAAGCAATCGCCAGGCATGAAGGGCTGGCCTGTGTCCGTATGGACGACCCGGAACTGACGACTACGGCGGCAGTGGTATGGGGGCGCAAGCATTATCACTCGCCGACAACACGTAATTTTATCAGCTTTATACCGCAGTATTTTGAACAGTGCAAAAAGTTCTGCTGAGTGCTGTTGACTGTAGATCAGAGAAAATATAAATAAAAAGCCCCCGGAATTTTTAAGATTCCGGGGGCTTAGTTTTTAATTATTTCCAGGCCGGTAAAATGGTGCCCTGGAAGTGTTCCATAATGAATTTTTCATTATCAGCTGATTGGTAAATTTCTTTCAGTTTAGCGATCCGGGGATCGTTTTCATTGGTTTTCTTGGTTACGAAGATGTTGACAAACGGATTGTCAGCAGATTCCAGAATGATGGAATCTTTGGTAGGGTTCAGGCCTGCTGGAATAGCGTAGTTGGCATTGATTACAGCAAAGGTAACGTCGGGCAGGCTGCGGGGAATGGTAGCTGCATCCAGTTCCAGGAATTTGAAGTTATGTGGATTTTCGGTGATATCGGCAACGGTGGTAGTAACGTTTTTGATATCTTTGACTTTGATCAGCCCGGCATTGGCAAGAACTAAAATCGCACGGCCGCCGTTGGATGGATCGTTAGGAATACCGATTGTGGCGCCGTCAGGAATGGCGTCGCCTTTTTTCAAAGTTTTGGAGTAAGCGGCCATCGGGAAGTTAACGGTTTTGAAAACTTCTACCAGGTCAAATTTAGGCTCTTTTTGCAGAGTGGCATCTAAATAAGGGCGGTGCTGCATGCTGTTGGCAAAAACCTCGCCTTGGAACAGTGCTACATTAGGAGTTACATAGTCGTTGAATTCAACTACTTCGATTTTCAGACCTTGTTTTTCAGCAAGTTTTTTGACATTGTCCATAATTTCAGCATGAGGGCCTGCAGTAACTGCGATTTTGATAGGCGCATCGCCGGCAGGAGCTTTTGCTGCTTCTTTTTTATCGTCACCGCAGCCGAAGGTGGTCAGGGCAGCTACGCATAAAGCTGCCGCGGTCAGTATTTTAGCTAATTTTTTCATGATAATTTCCCCTTTATAAGATGATTTTATAGTTTGTTTTTATTAAGCTTTTTGGAAAAGTAGTCGCCGAGTGACTGGATAGATTGGACCATAACGATAAGTACGACGACAGTGATCAGCATAACGTCCATTTGGAAACGCTGATAGCCGTAACGGATCGCCAGATCGCCTAAGCCGCCGCCGCCTAATGTACCAGCCATGGCGGAATAACCGATCAAAGCGATAACAGCGAGGGTGATACCTAAAACGATGGAATGCAGTGCTTCTGGCAAAAGGACCTTGCGGATAATCTGCATGGGGCTGGCGCCCATGGCCTGAGCCGCTTCGATAACGCCGTGGTCGATTTCCAGCAGCGAAGATTCGATGATGCGGGCAATAAAGGGTGCGGCTGAAATAGTCAAAGGTACGATGGAAGCGGTAGTACCTATCGAAGAGCCTACTAAAAGGCGGGTCAGAGGAATGATCGCTACCATTAATATAATGAAGGGAGTTGAGCGGGTAGCGTTGACAATAGCGCCTAAAACGCTGTTTACAGGAGCGTTGGGCAGGATATGGTTTTTACGGGTGACGGTTAAGATCACGCCGAGCGGTACGCCGATAAGTGTGGCGAGTATTGTGGAAGCCAGCACCATATAGCAGGTTTCCCAAAAGGATTTAAGTAAAAGAGCTAACATTTCAGGAGACATAACCGATCACCTCAACTTTCAGCTGCTGTTCATGCAGATATTGCAGAGCATTTTTGATACCTGCGGCGCTTCCTGAAATCTCAATGACCAGGGTGCCGAAGGGTATATCCTTAAGCGAATCGATATTACCGTAGATGATATTGATATCGACATCGAATTTTTTGACCATACCGGAAACGATCGGATCGCCGGCTGAGTTACCGATGAAGGATAATCGCACGATCAGTTTGCTGCCTTCGGTGTAGACTGCGCTGATTGAAGAAGATTGCAGCAGTGCAGGCAGTTCGATATTGTTGATGCTTTTGACGAAATCTTTGGTAGTGGGCTTCTGCGGATCGGTGAAAACATCGATCATGGAACCTTCTTCAATGATCTCGCCGTTTTCGATAACAGCTACTCTGTCACAGACTTCTTTGACTACTTCCATCTGATGTGTGATCATGACAATAGTCAGATTCAGGCGTTTATTGATATCTTTGAGCAGGTCGAGAATAGATTTTGTTGTCTGCGGGTCCAATGCCGAGGTTGCTTCATCACACAGCAGTACTTTAGGATCGCTGGCCAGAGCACGGGCAATACCGACACGTTGTTTCTGACCGCCTGACAACTGGCTGGGATAATAATCGCCGCGGTCCTGTAATTGTACCAGCTCCAGCAGCGGCTGCACCCGCTTTTTGATTTCAGACTGCGAAATACCCTGTATTTCCAGCGGAAAAGCGATATTATCATAAACTGTGCGGGAGGCCAGCAGATTAAAGTGCTGGAAGATCATCCCGATATTTTGGCGTGCTTTGCGCAGTTCCTGATTGTTCATTGCAGTCAGTTCCTGTCCATCCACAAAGACCTGACCGCCGGTAGGTACTTCCAGCATATTGATGCAGCGGATCAGGGTTGATTTACCGGCACCGCTGAGGCCGATGATACCGAATATTTCTCCGGCGTTGATATGCAGATTTGTTTTCTTTAAAGCGTGGATATCACCTGCATTGCTGTAATAGGTTTTTTCCACATTGCGTAAATCGATCATACAGCGTTCCTCTTTCTTTTCTAAAATCGTAAAAAAACCCTTCACACAGGTGAAGGGTAACGAAAGCGTTTCGTACTGCTTCATCTGTCGGATTTACATCCGTTGGATTTGGCACCGTTCACGTCGTGATGGTTGCCGTAGCTTCATAGGGCCAGTCCCTCGGCTACTCTTGATGAAATACCGTTTGAAGTTGTTAAACAAAATAATACACTTACAATCGGCACTTGTCAATAAAAATTTTAAAATTTTTGTAAAAAACCTTGCCTTTCACAAGATAAAGTGATAAAGTATAAAAGAAAAAAGGTGCTAGCACCAGCTAAATTTAAGGAGGCAATCATGGCTGCAAAAACCAGAGACCATTTGACCGATCAATTATTTAAAGCGATTCTTAGCTTAAAAAGTGAAGAGCAGTGTTCCAACTTTTTTGAGGATATTTGCACGATCAGCGAACTGAAATCCATGGCGCAGCGTTTGGAGGTTGCCAGAATGCTTGATGCAGGCTGTATTTATGAAGAGATAGTAGAAAAAACAGGCGCCAGTACGGCGACGATCTCACGGGTTAAACGCTGTTTGGTTTATGGCGCTGACGGCTATAATTCGATAATGCCATTATTAAAAAAGGAAGACAAGCACAATGCTGAATAATAAAGCTTTGCAGGTGCCGTATGGAACTAGGGACGTACTTCCGGGTGAAGCCGGCGCCAGAAGGATAATTGAAAATAAGCTTGCCTCTACCTTTAAAGCCTGGGGCTATGACGAAGTGGTCACGCCGACTTTTGAATATCTGGATACTTTTGCCGCAGCAGGTCAGCTGTCAGACAGCAGTTTTAAATTTTTTGACCGTCGTAATAATATTTTATTGCTGCGGTCGGACATGACGACTCCTTTGGCGCGTTTGGTAGCTACTCGGCTCAATGAGGGACCGGCGGTAAAACGGCTTTTTTATCTGGCGAATCTATTTCGCTATGAGGAAGCACAGGCCGGACGCCAGTGTGAGTTTAATCAGGCCGGTGTTGAAATGATGGGTGCGGCCGGACCTTCGGCAGATGCCGAGATGCTGGCTTTAGCAGTAGCTTCGCTGCAGGCAGCAGGGTTAAATGATTTTGTGATCAGTGTTGGACAGATCGATTTTATAAATGGCCTGATTGAAGCGGCTGAGGTCACTGAACTGCAGGCGCAGGAGCTGAAACGCTGCCTGATCGAGCATGATGTGGTACGGTTGGAAGCGTTGGCAGATGGCAGCAGGATGTCACCGGAACAAAAAGATTTGTTTAAAGAGCTGCCGTTTCTGCATGGCGGGCTGGAACTTTTAGATAAGGTTGAAGCCTGTGGTTTGAACAATAAAAGCTCCAAGGCTGTGCAGGATCTGCGCGAAATCTATGCTTTGGCCGAGGTCTATGGTGCGGCTGGTTATCTGCGTTTTGATCTGGGGCTTTTGCGCGACCTTGATTATTATACTGGAATGTTATTTGAAGGCTACGCTGAGGATATGGGTTTCCCGATCATTGGCGGCGGCCGTTATGATACAATGATGGAAAATTTTGGCAGATCCTGCCCGGCAACAGGATTTGCTATAGGGATAGACAGGATCATGTTGATTCTGAGTCGGCGCCGGCAGCTGGACAATATCAGCAGCTGGGATGTTCTGGTGGCCTGGCAGGCAGGCTGTCTGCCACAGGCGATCGCGCAGTGTATGCGTCTGCGCAGGAGCGGCAAAACAGTGAAGCTGGCTGCCGAGCCTTTTAACCAGAGCGAAGCAGTGGACGCGCAGCGTGCTAACGCCTGCGATACGCTGCTGTATATCGAAGATTGATAAAGGAAGTGCCGTAATGGATTATATTACCGTAGCGTTGCCGAAGGGCAAGCTGTTTCAAAGATCAGTAGAGCTGCTGGCTAAAGTAGGCTATAGTGCTGATAACGTAACTGAAGATTCGCGCAAACTTGTTATCAGTAACGAGGATAGCAAGGTGCGCTTTATAATTACTAAAACTGTCGATTTGCCGACCTATGTAGAATACGGTGCTGCCGATATCGGGATCATTGGTAAAGATGTGCTGCTGGAAGAACGCAAGGACGTATATGAGCTGCTGGATCTGAAATATGGACGCTGTCGTTTGATGCTGGCAGTTCCTGAGCAGATGCAGCGGCCCAGGCTGACTGATTATGCGCATCTGCGGGTAGCAACTAAATATCCGAACTGTGCCCAGGAGTATTTTCGCAGTCTGGGGATTCAGACCGAGATCATCAAGCTTAACGGCTCGATTGAACTGGGGCCGATGGTTGGATTGTCGGAGCTGATCGTTGATATTGTGGAAACAGGCCGTACCCTGAAAGAGAATAAATTGGTGGAGGTAGATTCCATCTATACGGCGACAGCAAGACTGATTGCCAACAGGGTGAGCTTTAAATTGAAATTTGACCGTCTGGATAAACTGGTCCGAGATTTGCGTAAGGTACTGGATGAGGAGGAAGAGCAATGCAAGTAACAGATGCCAGAGGAATGAGTGCTGTTGAAATAGCAGCTTTGATGCAGAAAAAAGCTTTTGATGAATGTGAGCTGTCCCCCGGAGTACAGGCAGGTGTTACCGCTATGTTTGGTGCGCCGCTGACAGCAGCCCAGGTCGTCGAAAGAATTGTGACTGACGTAAGGGCCGGCGGTGATGGAAAGCTGCTTTATTATACTAATCTGATAGATAAAGCAGGCTTGAGTGTCCAAAATATCCGGGTCAGCAAGGCTGAATTTGCAGAAGCCCGACAATCAGCTGATGCCGAAGTGGTAGAAGCCATCGAACGTGCTATTGCAAATGTGCGTCGCTTTCACGAAGAACAGCTGCCAAAAACCTGGCTGACTAACCGTGAATGCGGTGCTATGCTGGGACAGAAGGTAACTCCTGTTGACTCTGTGGGTATCTACGTCCCCGGTGGAACTGCGGCTTATCCTTCTTCTGTGATTATGAATGCTGTACCGGCTGCAGTAGCAGGAGTACCACGGATCGTGATGGCAGTACCGCCCGGACGTGATGGCAAAGTCAATCCTTATGTGCTGGTTACGGCTGAATTAATAGGTATCAGGGAAATTTATAAAATGGGCGGTGCACAGGCCATTGCTGCGTTAGCTTTTGGTACGGAAACTGTACCAAAGGTTGAAAAAATTACCGGCCCGGGCAATATTTTTGTGACGCTGGCTAAAAAAGCTGTTTACGGGCACTGCGACATTGATATGCTGGCAGGTCCCAGCGAAATATTGATTATAGCCGATGATGGCGCTGATCCTAAATATCTGGCAGCTGACCTTTTGAGCCAGGCGGAACATGATCCTCTGGCCAGCGCTATTTTAGTTACGGACAGTGAGCTGTTGGGCAATGCTGTTGCAGCAGAGCTTGAGATGCAGCTTGCTGTTTTACCGCGGCAGGAGATCGCTGCATTGTCTTTAGCAAATCATGGCAAGATCATTATTGCGTCTGATATGGAAACAGTAATTGAGATGGCGAATATATCAGCACCGGAGCATTTGGAGGTTATGACGAAAGAGCCTTTTGCTCTGCTGCCTTATCTGCGTAATGCCGGTGCGATCTTTTTGGGCGCTTATTCACCGGAGCCTTTGGGCGATTATTACGCAGGACCGAACCACATTCTGCCTACCGGCGGCACTGCCCGTTTCTACTCAGTTCTGAATGTGGAGACGTTTATGAAGAAAACAAGTATCATTGCTTATACGCAGGGCGCCTTGACTGCTGTGGGCAGTGACGTTATTAAAATGGCTGAAGCGGAAGGGCTTCAGGCGCATGCTAACGCTATCCGCGTGCGTATGGAAAAGAGGTGAGGAGATGGCTGGATTTAATGCCAGGACCGGCTTGGAAGAATTGGAAGAATATGCTGTAGAACATGTGGCTGCCGATATTATCGTCAATGCCAACGAAAGTAATTATAATCTGCCGCGGCCGATTGAGCAGGCTGTGGCGGCGAAGCTGGCCGGGTTTCCTTTTAACCGATATCCGCCGATGCAGGCTGAAACGCTGCGCGGGCTGATTGCTGAAGATATGGCGCTGGCTGCAGACAATATCAGGATTGGCAACGGTTCCAGTGAACTTTTGCAAATGGCCTGTTATGCTTTTGGCGGCAATGGACGTAAAATCGCTTTTCCGTATCCGTCCTTTTCTATGTATGGCGTTTATACCAAGCTGGCCGACAGTATAGCCGCACCGTATCCGCTGACGCTGACGGGATATGTCGATCCAGATAAGGTCATCGAATTTTGCAGGGCAGAGCAGCCGGCGCTGTTGATTGTCTGCAATCCAAACAATCCGACGGGAAATTATAATCCGCTTGAAGTAATGGAGAAGATTTTAGCAAATGTCAGCTGCCCGGTAGTAATGGATGAAGCCTATATGGAGTTTGCTAAAGGCAGCGGCGTTGATCCGCAGGATCTGCGCCCGCTGAATAAATTAAAGCTGGTAGCAGGTTCGACTTTGGCTCTGACAGGTAAATACAGTAATTTTATGTGCTTACGTACTTTTTCTAAAGCTTACGGACTGGCTGGACTGCGTGTAGGTTATGCTGTCGGCAGTGCCGGTATCATGCGTGTTTTGGGAAAAACACTGCTGCCTTATCATGTTAATGCCTGGTCTTTAGTTGTAGCGGAAGAGGTTTACCGCCAAAAAGACTTATATAAAGAACAACTGGAAACTATTATCGAGCAGCGTGATCTGATGCGGGAACAACTGGAGCAAATGGGCTTGAAAATCTGGCCGTCCGCAACGAATTTTCTGATCTGTTGCCCGCAGGGCGAACTGACTGCCCGTTTAGCGGCTGCCTGCGAGCAGCAATATGGCAGCCAGGGTGAAAAAACACAGCAGATGCTGGCAGGAATGTACTTATACCGCAAACTGCTGGAGAAGAAAATTTTGGTGCGCGATTATACCAGTCATCCTGTATTGCAGGGATGCCTGCGGATCACGGTAGGCCTGCCGCTGGAAAATGCTGAAATCATCAGCCAGCTGGAGCTCTTATGCGGAGAGGAGGCAATATGATGCGGCAGGCAGTTAAAGAACGAAAAACTTTAGAAACTGCGGTCAGTGTCAGTATTGGGCTTGATGGCAGCGGGAAAGCGGATATCGCTACAGGCGTCGGTTTTTTTGATCATATGCTGACACTGCTGGCAAAGCATGGTTTTCTTGATTTGCAGGTGAAAGCACAGGGAGATCTGCAGGTTGACTGTCACCATACGGTTGAGGACTGCGGCATCGTTTTAGGAGAAGCTCTTAAAGCGGCTGTTGGCGATAAAAGCGGTATTCACCGCTATGGCAGTTGTTTTATTCCAATGGATGAGGCTTTGGCACAGGTAGTACTGGATTTTTCCGGGCGGCCGTACCTGGTTTTTGAAGCCGAAATTCCTAAAATAACTTTGGGTAACTACGATACAGAAATGACTGAGGAATTTTTCCGCGCCGTAGCCGTGGCCAGCGGCATGACTCTGCATATTCGAGTCTTGTATGGTAAAAATGTACATCATATTATTGAGGCAGTTTTTAAAGCTTTTGCCCGTGCGCTGGCAGAGGCAGTAGCTGCAGATCCGCGCGTTCAGGGCGTGATGAGCAGCAAGGGGGCTTTATGAGTTCGAAGATAGTCATTGTTGATTATGGGATGGGAAACCTGCACAGTGTTAATAAAGCGATCGCTGTTGTTGGCGGCGACCCGGTTATTTCCAGTGATGCCGCAGTTATTGCACAGGCTGATAAACTGATTTTACCGGGAGTAGGGGCTTTTGGCGATTGTATGGCTAATCTGCAGCGCAGCGGTCTGGTACCGATACTGCAGAAATATTTGCACAGCGGCAGACCGTTTTTAGGTATCTGTCTGGGAATGCAGGTTTTGTTTGAAGGCAGTGATGAAGCTCCCGGAGTGAAAGGTCTGGGCTATTTTCAAGGGCAGGTGCGCAGACTGAATACAGCTTTGAAAATACCGCATATGGGCTGGAACAAGCTGAGTTTACGCAGCAGTTCTCCGCTGCTGCAGGAAGCAGGAGATGAATATGTGTACTTTGTACACAGCTTTCATGTTGAGCCGCAGCAGCAAGAGCTCATTACTGCCGTATGTGATTATGGTATGGAAGTAACGGCTGCCGTCGGCAGCGGCAGTGTGCAGGCTTTTCAGTTCCATCCAGAAAAATCAAGCCGGGCAGGCCTTGGCCTGCTGCGCGCTTTTAAGGAGTGGCAGCCATGATAATTTTTCCTGCTATAGATATCCGCGGCGGCCGCTGCGTCAGATTGACGGAAGGTCGTTTTGACCAGGAAACTGTTTTTGCTGATGATCCTTCGGAAATGGCTGCCCGCTGGTCGGCAGCCGGAGCCGAATATTTACATGTCGTCGATTTAGACGGTGCTTTGGCCGGTGCGGGACGTAATCTGCCTGCAATCCAAAAAATCCTGGAGCACGCTTCTATGCCAGTGCAGGTAGGAGGCGGAATCAGAAGTCTGGCAGCTGTAGCAGAATTGCTGGAACTGGGGGTCAGCCGTGTGATTCTTGGATCAGCAGCAGTGCGGGAACCGCAGCTGGTTGCTGAAGCCTGTCGGGAATTTCCTGGTCAGGTTGTTGTAGGTATCGATGCTAAAGACGGGAAAGCCGCTATCGAAGGCTGGGGTGTCAGCGGTGGTATCGATGCGGTAGAGTTGGCTCTAAAAATGGCTGCTATCGGGGTCGAGCATATTATTTTTACTGATATCAGCCGCGACGGTAAGCTGAGTGGGGTGAATGTAGAAGCCACTGCCGCTTTGGCAAAAGCCTGCGGTGTTAAAGTCATTGCCAGCGGCGGTGTGGCATCGTTGGAAGATATACGCCGGCTGCAGCAGCGGTCCTCCTCTGGGATCGAGGGCTGCATCATCGGGAAGGCCATTTATACCGGAGCTGTTGACCTGCGGGAGGCTCTGCGGGTCGCAAAGGAGGTCTGAGATGCATACTAAAAGAATTATTCCCTGTCTGGATGTAAAAGAAGGGCATGTAGTCAAAGGCACTAATTTTGTAGAATTGCGTGATGCCGGTGATCCTGTTGAACTGGCGGCCTTATATGACACTGAAGCTGCCGATGAGCTGGTTTTTCTTGATATCACTGCGTCTGTCGAGCAGCGTAAGTCTATGCTGGATGTCATAAACCGTACGGCGGGACAGGTTTTTATGCCGCTGACAGTTGGCGGTGGGATCAGCACGGTGCAGGATATCCGTAATGCTCTGAATGCAGGTGCTGATAAAATTTCTGTAAATACGGCGGCAGTAAAAAATCCGCAGCTGATTGCTGATGGTGCAAAGCTGTTTGGCAGCCAGTGCATCGTTTTAGCTGTAGATGCCAAACGCTGCGGTACAGATAAATGGGAAGTTTATGTACATGGCGGACGTACTCCTACGGGAATTGATGTACTGGACTGGGTCAGAACGGCGGCAGAATTGGGCGCCGGCGAGATTTTACTGACCAGTATGGATGCTGACGGTACAAAAAACGGCTATGATATACCACTGACCCGGGCAGTTGCCGAAGCGGTGAAGGTACCTGTGATAGCCAGCGGCGGCGCAGGTAAGCTGGAACACTTCTATGATGTTTTGACGGAAGGTAAAGCCGATGCCGTTTTGGCGGCATCAGTCTTTCATTATAAAGAGTTTACTATCAGGCAGGTCAAAGAATACCTGCGGTCTAAAGGTGTAGAGGTGAGATTATAATGCAAGTAGATTTTTCTAAAATAAAATTTGATGAAAAAGGCTTGATTCCGGCCATTATTCAGGATGCAGCAACCAATGCCGTGCTGATGCTGGCCTATATGAACGGCGAATCACTGGCGAAGACTGTGGAAACCGGTTATACCTGGTTTTGGAGTCGCAGCCGTCAGGAGCTGTGGAACAAAGGCGCTAGCAGCGGCCATGTGCAGAAGGTCGTCAGTATTGATTATGATTGTGATGGTGACAGTCTGCTGGTAAAGGTTGAACAAAAAGGTGCAGCCTGCCATACCGGAAATTATTCCTGTTTCAGTTATCCATTATGGAACAGCGGTGCAGGCAGAAATCTGCCGGTACCTGAACCGGATGGTATTCACGGTATTTTGGCTGAATTGTACCGCGTCATTCAGGACAAACGCGTCCATGGCGGCGAAAAATCTTATACCCGTTACCTGTTTATGTCAGGACAGGATAAGATTTTGAAAAAGGTCGGCGAAGAAGCTGCAGAAACTATCATTGCTTCCAAGAATAATAACGGCAAAGAGGTTTTGTATGAGATGTCTGACTTGTGGTATCATTGTTTAGTGCTTCTGGCATATCATAATATCAATCCGGCAGAACTGCTGAACGAATTGGGTGGTCGCCGCAGTAAAGAAAATAACAGTAAATATTAAAAAAAGAAACCTTCTGCAGTCTGCGGGAGGTTTCTTTGCTTAAAATTTACTGCTGACAGTTTTATTTTGTGCTACAATGACAAGTAAGAAATACGGGGATAAGAAGGTGGAAGCATGGAAAAAACGGTTTTAGTTATCGGTCACCGTAATCCAGACACGGATTCGGTCTGTTCTGCCATCGCCTATGCTTATTTAAAGCAGCAGCTGGGTTTGAACGCAGTTCCGGCACGTGCAGGCAAGATCAATCCGGAAACACAGTTTGTGCTGGAACATTTTGGCGTACCGGTACCGAAATTAGTAGATGATCTGTATCCGCGGTTAAGTGATATACGCCTGGCGCAGCCGCCGACAGTGGGGCCAGATGCGTCACTGCGTGATGTGGGCAGGCTTTTTGTAGAGCACGAAGGTTTAAAATCCGTACCGGTATTGGATCAGGAAAATAATATCGTCGGCATCATTACTGTCGGCGACCTGGCGAAACGTTATTATAATGAGCTGTCAATTCAAGATCTGGACGACGGCGAAACAGATTACAGAAGTATTGTCCATACTTTAGATGGTCAGCTGATCTGCGGTGATCTGACACATACCTTTAATGGTAAGATCAAAATTGGGGCTTCGGAGCCTGAAACACTTAGCACGGCAATTAAAAATGGAGATCTGGTTATCATCGGTGACAGAGTTGAGGCGCAGCTGGCAGTACTGGAGGCCGGCGTCGCAGGTTTGATTCTGACGCGTGATACGGAAATAACACCAATCGTATTGCAGACGGCCCTGCGTTATAAGGCTGTTGTCATAAGCACGCCTTATGACACTTATACTACGGCCCGGCTGATCAATCAGAGCATTCAGGTCAGGCTGGTGATGACGAAAAACCTTGTGACTTTGAAAACGACAGACTTACTTTCTGATGTCAGAGAAAAGATGCTGGCGGCAAAATTTGTCAGTTACCCGGTGTTGGAGCGTGGTAAATATGTAGGGATGATGGATCGTGGTATGATGCTGGTTCCCGATCGTCAGGAGGTTATTTTAGTCGACCATAATGAACGCAGTCAGGCGGTGGAAGGCATTGAAGAAGCGCATTTGCTGGAAATCATTGACCACCATCGGCTGGGCGGGCTGACGACAGGCGCGCCGATCTTTATCAGACAGGAGCCTGTAGGTTCAACTGCTACTATCGTTGCCAACCTTACCTGGCACAGAGGTATCGAACTGCCGCCGGCTTTGGCAGGTATTCTATTTGCGGCTATAGTTTCTGATACTTTGTATTTCCGTTCTCCTACTGCGACTCTTTTTGACCAGGATACTGCTAAACGTTTGGCAGAGCAGGCCGGCATCAAGGATGCGGAAGCTTTTGCGATGGAAGTACTGCGTCATGGTTCTGCTATTGGTACGATGCTGGTGCAGGATATTGTGCGTAATGATATTAAGGAATTCGATTTTGGCGAACACCGGATTACAGTCAGTCAGATCAATATTATGGATCGGCAGCAGGCTTTAGAACGGTTAGGAGAACTGCAGAAAGCTCTTAATGAATTTCGTAAGCAGGAAGGTTATGACCTGTCGCTGCTGATGGTTACTGATATTTTGGGTGAAGCGACAGATCTTTTAGCTGCAGGAAGTCCGCAGACACAGCTTGTTCACGCTTTTGGCGAAGCTGCTGTGGAAGGATGCTATCACCTGCCAGGCGTTTTGAGCCGTAAAAAACAAATTATTCCGCCCTTGACAGAAGCCTTTAGAAAACAGGACTGAATTATAGAAAAAAGACTGCTTCTTTAAGAAGCAGTCTTTTTTTACTGTTAATTAGCAGGGAAGAAAGGCCAAACAACTGGGATTACAACCAGGGATACGATAAAGGCTACGATAACGAGGCCGGTACCGCATTTTACGTAGTCCATGAATTTGTAGCCGCCGGGGCCAAGTACCAAAGTATTCGGAGGAGTGCCTACCGGAGTTGCAAAAGCACAAGAAGCAGCAACTGCAATCGCCATCAATACTGCTTTCGGATCAGCGCCAAGCTGTTTAGCAATAGCAATACCGATCGGACACAGCAAAGCTGCGGAAGCAGTGTTGGACATAAATTGGGTCAGACCGCAGGACAGAATGAACAGAATAGCGGTCACTACTAAAGGAGACGGACTTCCTCCCATCAGGCCGACGGTCCAGTCAGCTATCAAAGCGCCGGCGCCGGTAGTATCCATAGCTGCTGAAACAGGCATCATACCTGCGAACAGGAAGATGGTTACCCAGTCGATAGAAGCATAAGCTTGTTTTTCGGTCAGGCAGCCGGTCAGTACGCAAACAAGCGCGCCGGTGATAGCAGCGATTTCCAAAGATACGCCAGGGATACCAACAGCCATGGTGATGATAACCAAAGCAAGGATGACGCCGGAGATGATTTGTTTGGTAGAAGAAGTGGAAGCGGCTTCGATTTCCTGTTCAATTTCCTGGTCAGCGGAAAGATCTACTTTCGGAAGCAGGTATTTGCCTACGAACATCATGTACAGCATACCAGCAATAGAAACCGGAATACCGATCCAGGCAAATTCAAAGAAGCCAAAAGGTTCAAGACCGGCAGAGGTCATAGCTCCGACTGCAATAATATTAGGCGGCGTGCCTACCATAGTAATGATACCGCCCCAACCGCAGGCAAATGCCAGAGGCATCAGTTGACGGGAAGCGGGGATCTTAGCTGCGGCACAAATACCGAGCGCAACTGGCAGCAGGCAGGCTGCAGTACCAGTATTGGACAGGCAGGAAGATAAAACCGTACCGACCATCATTAAGCCAAACATCAAGCTGTTCTCGCCTGTACCACACATTTTTACTACTACACCGCCGATTTTTTGAGCAAGACCGGTGTAGAACATGGAAGCACCTACGACGAACATACCTGCAAACAAGACTACGGTAGAGTCGGATAAACCCGAGAATACCTGTTTTGCAGGAATAAAACCTAACAGGCCGCAGGAAATCGCGCCTGCCGTTGCAGTAATTGCCAAGGGAATAAGTTCAGTTACGAATAAGAGAGCAACTACTGCCAACAAAATTAAACATTTTACTGCTTGGGACATATTATTCCTCCTTTTAAAATTTTAAAATGCGTTAACAGAATAGCAAATTTTGAAAATCTCCTCTGTTGCAACGGCAACATTTTTAAGTAAAATTTATTATAATTATTCATTTTTACAAAAAGTTTTACCTGAATTTTACTTATTTCTTAGATGAATGATACCATGTCGGTCTTCAACGACAGAATGAATGCCAAGAGGGCGAGTGCGATAATCAC
>OODG01000079.1_pt1 | contig 57190 bp, 54 predicted proteins | sample 1671621 | NCBI WGS metagenome assembly OODG01 (sample SAMN06348175, study PRJEB24527) | human gut metagenome | biome: human gut; feature: ankylosing spondylitis patient; material: feces | host: Homo sapiens | place: China | collected 2015-10 | reverse complement strand
GGGAGGGAAGCCCTTTTTTAAGGGTTCCCTCCCCTTCCCCGATTCTCTCTAATCATCCTGCCCCAAATAGGCTTCAATAACTTTAGGATCGCGGCGCACGACGTCGGGCGAACCGCTGGCGATAAGCGAACCGTACTCGAGCACAAGGAGCTTCTCGCACACCTTCATAACGAGGCCCATATCGTGCTCGATGAGCAACACCGTCACCCCGCGCTGGCGGATGGCGTAGATAAGCTCGATGAGCACCGCCGTCTCGGGGTCGTTCATGCTCCCGGCAGGCTCGTCGAGAATGATGAGCTTGGGATCGGAGGCCAGCGCACGGGCGATTTCGAGCAGGCGCTGGTTGCCGTAGGACAGGCTCCCGGCCTCCTCGGCATAACTATCGGCAAGGCCGACGAACTCCAGCTCGTTCATGGCCCGCTCAAGGGCGGCCCGCTCCTCGCGGCGCTGCGCCGGGGTGTGGAACATGGAGCCGATGATCCCGCTGTGCATCCGGCAATGGCGGCCCGCAAGGACGTTCTCCACCAGCGGCAGCGTGGGGAACAGGCGGATGGACTGGAACGTCCGGGCAATGCCGAGGCCCACGATGGTATGCGGCTTCATGCCCTTGATGGACTGCCCGGCGAACCGGATGTCGCCGCCGTCCGGAACGTAGTTGCCCGTGATCAGGTTGAACACCGTGGTCTTGCCCGCGCCGTTGGGGCCGATGAGCCCCACGATGCTGCCCTGCTCCACGTCAAAGGACACTTCGTTCACGGCGGTCAGGCCGCCGAAAATCTTGGTCACGGTCTGCAAAGAGAGAAGGCTCATGCCGCGCCCTCCTTCCGGGCCGTCCGGGGAGCGACCGGCGAACTGAAATCACGCGTGCGCCGCAACAGCCGCCGCACATCGTACCGGCGCGGCGAAGGCGGCAGAAGCCCCTGCGGGCGCACCACCATCATGATCATCATGGCAAGGCCGAAGACCAGCATACGGGCGCTGGCGAAGTCACGGAACATTTCCGGCAGGGCCACGATGAGGAACGTGCCGAGCAAGACGCCGATCTGGCTGCCGCCGGAGAGGATGACCACGGCAAAGACCACCCCCGATTCCCAAAAGGTAAACGAACTCGGGGAAATGATGGTCATCTTGGCGGCAAAGAGGTTCCCGGCCATGCCCGCCCAGAACGCGCCGATGACGAAGGCCATGAGCTTCAGGTGCGCCACGTCCATGCCGCAGCCCTCGGCGGCGGTGTCGTCTTCCTTGATGCAGTTCAACGCGCGGCCGAAACGCGACTCGGAAAGCCAATGGAACAGCAGCACGGTAAGCCCGACCATGATCCAGATGAGGTAGTAGAACTGGATGGCCTTGCGGATCTTGATGCCGAAAAGTTCAGGACGGGCGATGCCGAAAATGCCGTTCGCGCCGCCGGTCAGGCCGAACACGTCGTTGATCAGGGCGATGCGGACGATTTCCACGATGCCGATGGTCACGATGAGCAGGTAGTCGCCGCGCAGGTGGATGATGGGCCGGGCCACGATCAGCGCGAACAGCGCCGCCGCCGCGCCCGCCACGGGGATGAGCAGCAGGATGGGGATCTGGTAGTGCGTATTCAGGATCGCGGTCACATACGCGCCCACGGCATAGAACGCCGCGTGCCCCATGTGGAAGATCCCCGCCTGCCCGAGGATGACGTTCAGGGAGAGCGCCAGCAGCGCGTACAGGCCCACGTTGACGGCCACTTCGGTCCAATAGGTGTTCATGCCGAGCGGCAGCACCGCCACAAGGACGGCGACCAGCACGGGGTAATAGCGTTTGAACAGGCTCATAACTTGTCGGCCACCCTTTCACCGAGGAGGCCGGTGGGCCTGATGATGAGAATGAGGATGAGCACGAGGAAGGCAATGGCGTCCTTCCACGCCATGGCGAGATACGACGCGCCGAGCGCCTCGATCACGCCGAGCAGCAGCCCGCCGATCATGGCTCCGGGGATGTTCCCGATGCCGCCGAGGATGGCCGCGGTGAACGCCTTGAGGCCGTAGGACCAGCCCATCGTAAAGTCGATCTGCCCGTAGTACGTGCCCACCATAACCCCGGCGACGCCGCCGAGCCCCGCGCCGATGAAGAACACCAGCGAGATCACGCGGTCCACGTTGATGCCCATGAGCTGCGCCGCTGCCTTATCCTCCGAGCAGGCACGCATGGCCTTGCCCATCTTGCTCTTGTTGACGAAGGTGGTCAGCGCGAGCATGATGACGACGCAGACCGCGATGGTCAGGAGCGAAATGTAGGAGATGGAGAGCTGACCGCCGAAAAGACTCGCCGTTCCCTCGACCACGGGGGGATAAACACGCGCGGCGGCCTTCCAGATCAGCAGGGCGGAGTTTTGCAGGAAGTAGCTCACGCCGATGGCGGTGATAAGCACCGCGAGGCTGGGCGCCGAGCGCAGCGGCTTGTAGGCCAGACGCTCGATCACAATGCCGAGCACCGTACAGACGACGACCGCGAGCAGGACGGCTACGATGTTGGGCAGTCCCAGATAGAACATCGCGCAAAACGAGATGTAGCCGCCGACCATGATGACGTCGCCGTGGGCGAAGTTCAGCATTTTGGCGATGCCGTAGACCATCGTGTAGCCGAGCGCGATGATGGCGTACACGCTGCCGAGGCTGATGCCGCTGATGAGGTATGATAAAAATTCCATAGAAAAAACACCCCTTTTTCCCGATCTTATCTTTTTTCTGTGGCAGAAACAAGGGCAAGCGTCTGCCCCCTCCCCTGCCTTTGTTTCCGCCATAGAATAGGGCTTTGGCCGTCGGGGGCTTGCGCCCCCGACAGCCGGACCCAAAGAGAGAGACGTATGAAACGAAAGGAAGCTGAATTACTTCATGACATACTCGCCGTTTTCGATGACGGCGGCGAGAGGCGCCTTGGAAACCTCGCCCTCGGCATTCCACGTCATGGCCTTACCGGTGAGGCCGTCCACGCTGAGAGTGGGCATGACCTGGATGAGCGCCTCGCAGATGTCGGTGGAGCTCATGTCGGCGGTGCAGCCGGCTTTCTCAAGAGCAGCCTTGACGATGTACACGCCGTCATAGGCGTCGGCAGCGAACTGGTTGGGCTCCACGCCGTACTTCTCGGTGTAGGTCTTGACGAAGCTCTGGGTCGCAGCGTCCTCGGAGTTGACGGAGAACGGAGTCAGGAGCATGACGCCCTCGGCGAGAGAGGCATCGAAGCCGGGCATGGTGAGGATGCCGTCCATGCCGTCCACGCCGAAGAAGGTGGGCTCATAGCTCATGGCCTTGGCCTGGCTGAGGATGACGGAGGCGGGCTGATAGTAGATGGGGAGGAACACGAGGTCGGCGCCGGCGTTCTTGGCGGCGGTGAGCTGAACGGTGAAGTCCGTGGAGGTGGCATCGGTGAAGGTGGTCTCGGAGACGATCTCGAAAGCGCCCTTGGCTTCGGCTTCCTTCACGAAGGTGTCACGGATGCCCTGGGAGTAAGCGTCGTCGTTACGATAGATAACAGCGACCTTCGCGCCCGTCATGTTCTCGGCGATGTAGTCAGCCGCGCCGGTGCCCTGGTTGGGGTCGGTGAAGCAGACCTGGAAGACGTTGTCCTTATCCTTGGTCACATCGGGGGAGGAAGCGGACGGGGTCAGCATGAAGGTGCGGTCGGCGTTCGTCTGGTCGGAAACGGTAAGGGAAGCGCCGGTGGTGGTGGGGCCGACGAGGACCTGCATCCCCTCGTCCATCATGGTGTTGTAGGCGTTGAGCGCCTTCTCGCCGTCGGCCTCATCGTCCTGCTTGAGGAAGGTGAACTTGACGGTGGAGTCGCTGGCGTTGATCTCCTCGACGGCGAGCTCCGCGCCGTTGACGACGGCCTGGCCGTAGATGGCGGCGCTGCCGGTCAGCGGGCCGCAGGAGCCGAGCACGAAGGTCTGGACTTCCGCGCCGGACTGATCGCCGGAGCCGTCCGCATCAGGAGTGCTGGGGGTATCGGCCTTCTGGCCGCAGGCTGCCATGGTGAAGACCATAGCGGCTGCCATAAACATGGCTGCAAACTTCTTTTTCATCTTGTTTTCTCCTTTTCAATAAAAATTGTTTTTTCATTATTTATACAAAAAAGCGATCCCGCCTGCTTGGCGTGACCGCTTTGCTGTATCGAACTGCTTCAATACTTACGCTTGCGATTTCATGCCAAGTGCCGCGTGGGAAAGGATCAGGCCCAGAATGGACAGGACCAATACGCGCAGACCGAAAATGGGCAGGCAAATCAAAATGGACGCTGCGTAAACAGCGTCCATCACCTTGCTATTCATCCCATTGTTGGTGTTGGCGGCAGCGCAGGAGAAGGTGGCCTCTGCACGGTTGGCAGCGGCGGCACAAGAACCGTTATTCACTTTTGTATCAGCAAAACGGAACATTATATTAGAACTCCTCATGTATCTGTCATATTTGATGGTGTTATTGTAGCGCGTAAATATCCATTCGTCAAGACGGCAAGATTGATAAAATATGCAGCGCGCCGAAAAGAGCTGTTGTCATATTGCACAATTCCCATCCCAAAAGCTCGACACATGGCACAAAGCCCCTCGTGCGAAGCCGCGCGAAATACGGCTTGCAAATGTCTGCAGCATTTGATACAATGCGGATAGCTCGGCTAAAGTCCGCGCTGCGGCAGCGGACTCCTATTATAAGAAAGGAAGATCACCATGATTTACACGACCGAAGTTCAGCATATGTGCCCGGTCGCCAAGGGCGCATATCACGGTCCCGCTCCCATCCCCGAAGAGGGCAAGTGGGTGCAGGCCAAGCAGCTCTCCGACATTTCCGGCTTTACCCACGGCATCGGCTGGTGCGCTCCCCAGCAGGGCGCGTGCAAGCTGACGCTCAACGTCAAGGAGGGCGTCATTCAGGAGGCGCTGGTCGAGACCATCGGCTGCTCCGGCATGACCCACTCCGCCGCCATGGCGTCCGAGATCCTCATCGGCAAGACCATTCTCGAAGCGCTTAACACCGACCTCGTGTGCGACGCCATCAACACCGCCATGCGCGAGCTGTTCCTCCAGATCGTCTACGGCCGCACCCAGTCCGCCTTCTCTGAGGACGGCCTCGCCGTCGGCGCGTCCCTCGAGGACCTCGGCAAGGGTCTGCGCAGCCAGATCGGCACGATGTTCGGCACCGTCGCCAAGGGCCCGCGCTACCTCGAAATGGCCGAGGGCTACTGCACCAGAATGGCGCTCAACGCGCAGGATGAGATCATCGGCTATGAGTTCGTCAACCTCGGCAAGATGATGGACTTCATCAAGAAGGGCGACGACGCCAACACCGCGCTCGAAAAGGCCAAGGGCCATTACGGTCAGTGGGACAGCGCGGCGAAGTACATCGACCCGCGTCAGGAATAAGGAAGGGAGGACGAAACAATGGCTCTGTTTGAAAATTACGAGAGAAGAATCGACAAGATCAACGGCGTCCTCGCGCAGTATGGCATCTCCTCCGTGGAGGAGTGCCGCGAGCTCTGCCAGTCCAAGGGCTTTGATCCCTACGAGATCGTCAAGGGCATCCAGCCCATCTGCTTTGAAAACGCCTGCTGGGCGTATACCGTGGGCGCGGCCATCGCGCTCAAGGCGGGCGTGAAGTCTGCCGCTGAGGCCGCCAAGATGATCGGCGTCGGCCTTCAGTCCTTCTGCATCGACGGCTCCGTCGCCGAGGACCGCAAGGTCGGTCTCGGTCACGGCAATCTCGGCGCGATGCTGCTCTCCGACGAGTCGAAGTGCTTTGCCTTCCTCGCCGGTCACGAGTCCTTCGCCGCCGCAGAGGGCGCCATCGGCATCGTCAAGAACGCCAACAAGGCCCGCAAGGAGCCTCTGCGCGTCATCCTCAACGGTCTCGGCAAGGACGCTGCTCAGATCATCAGCCGCATCAACGGCTTCACCTACGTTCAGACCCAGTTCGACTACTTCACCGGCAAGCTGAACGTCGTGCGTGAGATCCGCTACAGCGAGGGTGAGCGCGCGAACGTGCGCTGCTACGGCGCGGACGACGTGCGCGAGGGCGTGGCCATCATGCACGCCGAGGGCGTGGATGTTTCCATCACCGGCAACTCCACCAACCCGACCCGCTTCCAGCATCCCGTCGCCGGCACCTATAAGAAAGAGTGCATCGAGCAGGGCAAGAAGTACTTCTCCGTCGCCTCCGGCGGCGGCACGGGCCGCACCCTGCATCCGGACAACATGGCCGCCGGTCCCGCTTCCTACGGCATGACCGACACCATGGGCCGTATGCATTCCGACGCTCAGTTCGCCGGCTCCTCCTCCGTGCCCGCGCACGTGGAGATGATGGGCTTCCTCGGCATGGGCAACAACCCCATGGTCGGCGCGACCGTCGCGGTGGCTGTCGCGGTGGCGGAAAGCCTGAAGTAAAAGGACGCATAACCGCTGCAAAAGGCTTCCGACTGTACGAGTCGGAAGCCTTTTCCCCTTTCCGGCAGCAAAAGAGAGAGCCTTATCGGCTCTCTCTTTGTTTCGCTATGTAGGCTTTACTTCTTGCTCAACTGCTCGTCGATGCTCTTGGCGCCGAGCTTGCCCGCGCCCATGGCAAGGATAACAGTTGCCGCGCCCGTGACGGCGTCGCCGCCGGCGTAGACGCTCGCGTGAGAGGTCAGGCCCTCCTCATTCACCACGATGCCGCCCTTGCGGTTGACCTCAAGGCCGGGCGTGGTGTTCTTGATGAGCGGGTTCGGCGTGGTGCCGAGCGACATGATGACACAGTCCACCGGCAGGTCGAAGTCGCTGCCGGCCTTCTCGATCGGGCGGCGGCGGCCAGAGGCGTCCGGCTCGCCCAGCTCCATCTCCACGCAGGTCATGGAGGCGACGTAGCCGTTCTCGTTGCCGTTGATCTTGACGGGATTGGTGAGGGTCTTGAAGATGATGCCCTCCTCCTCGGCGTGCTCGACCTCCTCGTGACGGGCGGGCAGCTCCTCCATGCCGCGGCGGTAAACAATGTAGACGTCCGCGCCGAGACGCTTGGAGCAGCGGGCGGCATCCATGGCGACGTTGCCGCCACCGACGACGGCGACCTTCTTGCCGGCAAGCGGCATGATGGGCGTGTCGGAGCCGTCCTTATAGGCCTTCATCAGGTTGATGCGGGTCAGAAACTCGTTGGCGGAGTACACGCCGCAGAGGTTCTCGCCGGGAATGTGCATGAACATCGGAAGTCCCGCGCCGGAGCCGATGAACACCGCCTCAAAGCCGTATTCGCTCATCAGCTCGTCGATGGAGACGACGCGACCGATGACCATGTTTGTCTCGACCTTGACGCCGAGCGCCTTGAGGCCGTCGACCTCCTTCTGGACGATCGCCTTAGGAAGACGGAACTCGGGGATACCGTAGACCAGCACGCCGCCGGCGAGGTGAAGCGCCTCGAAGACGGTGACATCGTAGCCCTTCTTGGCGAGGTCGCCCGCGCAGGTCAGGCCGCTGGGACCCGAGCCGATAACGGCGACCTTATGGCCGTTGGACGCGGGCTTGGCGGGTTCTTCTTTCACGTTGGCGTTGTGCCAGTCGGCGACAAAGCGTTCGAGACGGCCGATGCCGACCGGCTCACCCTTGATGCCGCGGACGCACTTGCTCTCGCACTGCGTCTCCTGCGGGCAGACACGGCCGCAGACGGCAGGCAGAGAGGAGGTCTCGTGGATGACCTGATAGGCGCCCTCGTAGTCCTTCTCGGTGATCTTCTTGATGAACTCGGGGATCTTCACCTGCACGGGGCAGCCGGAGACACAGGGATGATTCTTGCAGTTGAGGCAGCGGGCGGCTTCGTCGAGCGCCTGCTCCTCGGTGTAGCCGAGGGCGACCTCCAGGAAGTTTTTATTGCGGACGTTGGGGTCCTGAGAGGGCATCTCGTTCTTTTTCAGACTCATATTCGGCATCTTACTGGACCTCCTTCTTGAACAGGTTGCAGACTTCTTCGTGCTTATGACGCTCCCAATCGAAGTACATCTTGCCGCGCTTGAGGCTCTCATCCCAATCGACCTTGTGGCCGTCGAAGTCGGGGCCGTCCACGCAGGCGAACTTGGTCTCGCCGCCGACGGTGAGGCGGCAGCCGCCGCACATGCCGGTGCCGTCGACCATGATGGGGCTCATGGAAACGGTGGTAGGGATGCCGTAAGGCTCGGTCGTCTTGGAGACGAACTTCATCATGATGGCGGGGCCGATGGCGAAGATCTCGTCGTACTGGTTGCCCTCCTCGATGAGCTGCTTGAGCGCATCGGTAACAAGGCCCTTCTCGCCGTAGGAGCCGTCGTCGGTGACGAGCTTCATCACGTCGGAGGCGGACTTGAACTTATCCTCCAGGATCACAACGTCCTTGTTCTTGAAGCCGACGACCGCATGGACCTCCGCGCCGCAGTCGTGGAATTTCTTGAGCACGGGATAGGCGATGGCGCAGCCGACACCGCCGCCGACCACGCAGACCTTCTTCTTGCCCTCGGTCTCGGTCGGACGGCCGAGCGGGCCGACGAAGTCCTGAATGAACTCGCCCTGCTGCTTGTGGCTGAGCTTCTCGGTGGTCGCGCCGACGGTCTGCACGATGATGGTGACGGTGCCCTTCTCGCGGTCGTAGTCATGGATCGTGATGGGGATGCGTTCGCCGTTTTCATCGACGCGCAGGATGATGAACTGGCCGGGCTCGGCCTTCTTTGCCACCATCGGCGCCTCGATCTCATACAGGATGACGGTCGGCTTGAGCGCTTCTTTTCTGACGATGCGATACATAGCGTAACCTCTTTTCTCCAAAATAGCGTTATGGATATTTGTAGATGACCTGCATTATATCATGAAGGATTCCTTGCGTCAATCGGATAGTTCAATATTTCCGATGCAAGTTATCCTGCATTTTTATGGTAGAATGGTGATACGACGGTTTTCCGTCTGCACGACGCCCTCCTCCTTGAGCTTTTTCAGCTCGCGCATCATGGCGCTGCGGTCGGCGCTGATGTACTCTGCCAGCGCGCTGAGGGAAAACGGCAACGTGACGGTCTCCGACTTTTCCCGCCGCGCGAGCTGGTCAAAGTAGCACAGCAGCTTTTCGCGGATGGAGCGGCGCGAGAGCACCTCCACCCGCTCGCTCAGACGCAGCGTCTTGGTCGAGAGCAGGCGGAACAGGTTCTGCACCAGAATACTGTGGTGCAGGCAGGCGTTTTCGCAGCGCTTGGTGATCTGGTCATAGTCGAGATAGAGCACGCGGCAGTCCCGCCGGCACTCCAAAAAAATCGAGTCGCCGCCCGCGCCGGAGAACGCCAGCACCTCGCCGAACACACCGCCCTCCTCAAGCGTTTCGAGGATCGTGCGGTTGCCGTCGGCGTCCAGCCGGACGAGGTCCGCGCTGCCGGAGAGCAGCACGCCCACGGCGTTCTGTTCCCCATCGAACTCGCTGATGAGCGCGCCGGCCTCATAGCCCGCCTCGCGCGCGCCGAAGCATTGGAACATCCGCGCGCACTCCTCGTTCGTGATGCCCTCAAAGAGCTGTGAGCGCACCGTCTGCATCGTATCTCTCCCCGCCTTCCCGTCGTGCCGTTTGTACGGTCTCTTTAACTTTTTTATTGTAACCTGTCGCGCGCAAAAAGTAAATCACTATTTTTCTATGCCTGCTATAAAAGGAAAAGCGCCCTCACTCGGGCGCTTTTTCCGGATGCTTTTCGTAATATTTCCGCGCGTAGTCGTAAAAGACCTGCGCAATGGGCGAGAGGATGCTGTTTTTGTGCTTGACGATGTAGAGCTTGCGCCGGAGCTCCTCTTCCTCGAAGGGGAAGGCGAGCACTTTTTCAAACTGCACATAATCGCGCGCGGCGGAGAGGGAGATCAATCCGATGCCAAGCCCCTCGCCCACCATCTGCTTCACGCTCTCGCTCGAGCGGACCTCGATGGCCGTGCGCAGCTGCGCGATGTCAACGCCCATGCGCTCTAAAATTTCCCTGCCGGCCTGATAGGTGCCGCTGGATTTCTCGCGGCTGATGAAGGTCTCGCTCAGCAGAAGCTCCTTCGGGAGATGCCTGCCGGCATAGGCGCGGAATTTTTCCGTGTTCGGGGTGATGACCGCCATGCAGTCGCCGGCAAACTCCTGCGAGATGCACTTGTGGTTCTCCACCCGCGTGCCGCTGAAGCCGATCTCCACGGCGCGCGTCGCGACCATCTCGATGACCTTGGGGCTGTCCTCCATCTGGATGTTGAAGGCAATGTCGGGATATTTCTCGTGGAAATTCTGCAAAAGGTGCGGCAGATAATACTGGCTCGGCACCGTGGAGGCCGCGAGCGTGATGGTGCCGCGCATCTCCTGCGAAAAGCTCTTGAGCGCCGCGGCGGCGTTCTCGCGCACCTGCAGGATCTCCTTGGCGTAGCGGTAGAGGAGCTTGCCCGCGTCGGAGGGGTAGGTCTCCTTCGTCGTGCGCACGACGAGCTTGATGCCGAGCTTACGCTCGAGCGCGGAGATGTGGGAGGAGATGGTCGGCTGCGTCAGGTGCAGCAGCTCGGCCGCGCGGGAAAAGCTGCAGTTTTCGACCACATAGACGAATGCTTCCAGCTCCTTGATGTCCATATCAATGTCCATTCCCCCGGCCTCCCTTCGCGCCTCCGTCAACAAAATCACAGCTTATAGTATATCCGTTTCCCGCCTGTTTGTCCAGTTCTTTTTCCCGCAAATTTGCCCTTGCGCGCACGCGCCGATGTGGTATACTGAGAAAAAGAGATCAACCGCTCAGGGAGGCCGCTATGGACAAGACCTTTGTCCCCATCCGCACGGACGTCGTGCTGCAGAATGAGACCGCGCAGCTCTATCGCAGCTATCAGGATTTTCTGCAATTTGAACATCTCTACAGCTCCGCCGTGCGCGAGATCCAGACGCGGCTGGAGGTGCTGAACGAGGAGTTCAGCGTCCGCTACGACCACAACCCCATCCACCACGTCGAAAGCCGCCTGAAGTCCACCGGCAGCATCATCGAGAAGCTGCGGCGCAAGGGGTTGGAGATCTCGATGGAGTCCGCCAAGAAAAACATCAACGACATTGCCGGCATCCGCGTGGTGTGCTGCTATATCGACGACGTTTACCGCGTGGAGGAGATGCTCCTGCGCCAGAGCGACATGGAGCTCGTCAAGCGGCAGGATTACATCGAAACGCCGAACTACAACGGCTATCGCTCGCTCCACCTCGACCTGCGCGTGCCCATCTACCTCTCTGACCGCACGGAGTCCGTGCTCGTGGAGGTGCAGCTCCGCACGGTGGCGATGGATTTCTGGGCCAGCCTTGAGCACGATATCCGCTACAAAAAGGACAAGGCCGCCCTCCCCGCCGGCATCAACGAGCAGATGTTCGCCTGCGCCGACGAGATCGCCGACATTGACCGCAAGATGCAGGATATGTACCATCGCATCCAGGCTGCGGAGTGAGCGGCACGGCTTCTGCAGAAGATAAAAGGAACGGCTTCGCGCTGCGAAGCCGTTCCTTTTATGTTTCTTCCTTTTCCATCCACACAAGCTCTTTTGGGCCTGTGGGATTCACTTTGCGTTTTTTTCTTCCTCCAGCGCCTTTTCCAGCGCGATGGAAAGCTGGTCGGGGCAGGAGGTCGGCTTGAAGCCGCAGCGGATGCCGCGCATCCGCTCGATGGCGTCCGTGGCCTTCATGCCGCGCACAAGGCTCGAAATGCCCTGCAGGTTGCCGTTGCAGCCGCCGAGCACGCGCACATCCTTGATGACGCCGTCCTCCAGATCAACTTCCATCTGCTTCGAGCAGGTGCCCTTGGGATAATAGGTATAGGTCGTCATGGGGTCTCCTTACTTGGTCTTGATAATGGCCGCGAACAGCGACGCGGGCTTGTCCGTGCGGTTGGCAATGCCGTGACTCTCGCCGTCATAGCAGATGGCGAAGTCGCCGGGGTGCATTTTGCGCTCGGTGCCGTTGTCGTTGAGCGTGACCTCGCCCTCATGGAAGAAGAACACCTCGTACTCGCCGGTGTGGGTGTGCGTGCCCAGCGAGCAGCCCGGCTCGAGCTTGATCTCAGCGAACATCTTCGCATTCTCCGGCATGTTCTCCAGCACATAGTCGCGCTTGTCGAGCGTGCCGTCGCCGCCGCGGGCGTTGGGCGTCAAAATCTGCTTTCTATCCTCTGCACGAATGATCATAAATCATCTCTCCTTTGCCATTTGGCTTTTATCGGGACAAGCATACCACAAAGCGCGGCGCGGTGCAAGTCCCCCCGCGCGGCACGGCAAAAAATCCCGCGCCGCCTTGACGCGGACGCCGCGCCGGTGCTATCATGGAAGCACCTTATATTACAGGAGGCTGTTTCCAATGAAAACTGTCATTGCCACCACCGCGGCGCCCGGCGCCATCGGTCCCTATTCGCAGGCCATTGAGGCCAACGGCTTCGTGTTCGTCTCCGGCCAGATCCCGCTCGATCCCGCGACCGGCGCGTTCGTCCCCGGCGGCGTAGAGGAGCAGGCCGAGCAGTCGCTCCGAAACCTCAAGGCCGTTCTCGCCGGCGCGGGCTGCACGCTCGGCGATGTGGTCAAGACCACCGTTTTCCTCACCGACATGGGCGCGTTCGCCGCGGTGAACGCCGTGTACGCCAAATATTTTGAGGGCGATTGCCCCGCGCGCAGCGCGGTGCAGGTCGGCGCGCTGCCCAAGGGCGCGCTGGTCGAGATCGAAGCCATCGCCGTCAAGAAATAACATGGCGCAGCCGACACGCTGCGGCTGGGCCGGACCGGAGCCGATCTACCTCGATTACCACGACCACGAGTGGGGCCGCCCCACGCACGACGATCGCGCGCTCTTTGAGCTGCTGTCCCTCGAAGGGATGCAGGCGGGGCTTTCGTGGATCACCATTCTCAAAAAGCGCGAGGCTTTCCGCGCGGCCTTCGCGGACTTCGAGCCTGCTGCGGTCGCCCGCTTCGATGAAGCAAAGGTCGCGGAGCTGATGCAGAACGCCGGCATCGTCCGCAACCACCGCAAGATCGTCTCCGTCATTGAAAACGCCCGGCATTTTTTAGAGGTGCAGCGGGAGTTCGGCAGCTTCGACCGCTTTCTCTGGGCCTACGTTGACGGCAAGCCCATCGTCAACAGCCCCGAGACGGATGCCGACGTGCCCGCCTCCACCCCGCTCTCCGACCGCATCAGCCGCGACCTGAAAAAGCGCGGCTTTACTTTCGTCGGCACCACCATCGTCTACTCCCTGCTCCAGTCGGCGGGGCTGGTGGACGACCATCTGAAGGGCTGCGGCTGGCACGCCAGCTGCCGTCCGCCGGAATAACGCGAAACAGAGGAGAGTTCCGCGAGCTTTCCTCTGTCCGTTTTGAAAGACACGCTGCGGCGGTTGATTTTCTCCTCCGCGCGGCATACTAATCAAAAATACTTTCAGGAGGTTTCCCATGTGTACCGCAGCAACGTACCAAACCAGAGACTTTTACATGGGCCGCACGCTCGACTATGAGTTTTCCTACGGCGAGGAGATCGTCATCACTCCGCGCCGCTTCCCCATCGCCCTGCGCCACGGCGGCGTGATGGACACGCATTACGCCATCATCGGCACGGCGCACGTCGCCGACGGCTTCCCGCTTTACTACGACGCGGTGAACGAAAAGGGGCTCGGCATGGCGGGGCTCAACTTTGTCGGCAGCGCGCAATACGCCGAGGTCGTCCCCGATCGGGAGAATATCGCGCAGTTTGAGTTCATTCCCCGGCTGCTGGGCCGCTGCGCGACGCTCGCGGAGGCCCGTGAGGCCCTGCGCACGCTGAATCTCACCGGCACGCCGTTCAGCGAACGCCTTCCCGCCTCACAGCTTCATTGGCTCCTTGCCGACAAAAGCGGCGCGGTCGTGATCGAGTCCGTCGCGGACGGTCTGAAGGTCTACGACGATCCCGCAGGCGTGCTGACGAACAACCCGCCGTTTCCGCAGCAGATGTTCGCGCTCAACAACTTCATGCACCTCTCGCCGAAGCAGCCGGAAAATCTCTTTTCCGACGCGCTCCCGCTCACGCTCTACAGCCGCGGCATGGGCGCGCTGGGACTGCCCGGCGACCTCTCCTCCGCCTCGCGCTTTGTGCGCGCGGCGTTCACGCGGCTCCATTCCGTCTCCGGCGAGGGCGAAGCCGACAGCGTCGGGCAGTTCTTCCACATCCTCGGCGCGGTCGAGCAGCAGAACGGCTGCTGCGAGGTCCGCCCCGGCGAGTACGAGCGGACCATCTACACCTCCTGCTGGAACGCCGACCGCGGCATCTATTACTACACGACCTACACCAACCGCCGCATTTCGGCGGTGGAGCTGCGCCGCGAGGACCTCGACGCCGCCGCGCTCATCCTCTATCCCATGCGCACGCGGGAGGACATTTTTTATCAGAACGCCCCCGGCACAGAGTCTTAGCGCCCCCGCCCGCAGCTCCTCCTTCCCCCGGCGATTTTGTCACATTTTTGACAATGTGGGACGATTCTGACAAGGGCACCGGACAAATCTGATAAATTGCGTGTAAAACTGCTAAGTTCGGCAAATTTTCTTGCCATCGTTCCATATAAGTTGTAATATTTTTGCAATCTGATGGGATCGGGAACGTTCCCGATGGCCCCCGGATAAATTTTGAATTGGAGGAAAATTTGCATGAAAAAGCTCATTGCTCTGCTCCTCTGCCTGGTGATGGCGCTCAGCCTGGTCGCCTGCGGCAGCAAGCAGGACGACACCCAGGCCCCCGCTGACGATCAGCAGGGCGCCGAAGAAACCAGCCTCGTCGACGCCGCCAAGGCCGAGGGCAAGCTCGTGGTCTACGGCTCCTGCGAGGAGGAGTACCTCGCCGCCGCCTGTGAGAACTTCGAGAAGATGTACGGCATCGAGGTCGAGTATCAGCGTCTGTCCACCGGTGAGGTGCAGGCCAAGATCGAGGAAGAGAACGGCAATCCGTCTGCCGACGTCTGGTTCGGCGGCACGACCGATCCCTACAACGTCTGCGCGGCCGAGGGTCTGCTCGAGGCCTATCAGGCGGAGAACGCCTCTCACATCGCCAAGCCCCAGTACAAGAACGCTGACGGCTACTGGTACGGCATCTACACCGGCATCCTTGGCTTCATGGTCAACACCGACGAGCTCGAGCGCATGGGTCTTGAGGCTCCTCAGGATTGGCCCGACCTGCTCAAGCCCGAGTACAAGGGCCTGATCTGGCTGTCCAACTACAACACCGCCGGCACCGCCAAGCTGGTCATCAACACCATGATCCAGAAGTACGGCCACGATGAGGGCATCCAGTACCTCGTCGACCTCGATAAGAACATCGAGGTCTACACCAAGTCCGGCTCCGGTCCGAGCAAGAACGTCGGCACCGGCGAGTGCGTCATCGGCATCGGCTTCCTGCATGACGGCATCACCCAGATCATCGACAACGGCTACGATAACATCGAGCTGATCATCCCGTCCTCCGGCACCTCCTGTGAGATCGGCGCTACCGCCATCTTCAAGGGCGCCGCGCACCCCAACGCCGCGAAGCTGTGGATCGAGTACGCGCTCTCTCCCGACTGCGTGAACCTCGCCGCTCAGAACGGCTCCTATCAGTTCCTGGTCATTGACAACGCCACCCAGCCCGAGGCTGCCGTGGAGTTCGGTCTGGACCCCGAGAACGTCATGGACTATGACTTCGACGACGCCACCAAGAACATCAAGACCTACGTTGAGGAGGTCATGAATGCTCTGGCCGCCTCCGGCGCGAACACCGGCGACGAGAACCGCTTCCAGGTGAAGTAATTCTCCCTACATCGTCTATCGCATCGACCCAACGATCCCGACGGGGCGGCGGCATGAGCCGCTGCCCCGCCTGCGTTTTCCTCCAAACCACCAAGAAAGGAGCTCCCTATGGCACGTTCTCAAAGCGCGGCGCTGGACCGGAAAAAGCTGATGGCCGATCCCATCATGGTCACCACCATCGTCGTGCTCATCACCTTTCTGACTCTGTTCATTCTCTATCCGCTGGCGATCCTGCTGGTGGACAGCTTCGTGGGCGACGGCAGCTTCGGCTTCGGCATCTTCGAGCGCATCTTCGCCATGCCCACCTTTACCAAGGCCATCACCAACACGCTCAAGGTCGGCTTCCTCGTCGGCATCCTCTCGGCGCTGCTCGGCCTGCTCTTTGCCTATGTTGAGGTCTACGTCCGCGTCGGTAAATTCGTTGGCGGCCTTTTCAAGGTCGTCTCGATGCTGCCGGTCGTCTCCCCGCCGTTCGTGCTGTCGCTTTCCATGATCATGCTCTTCGGCAAGTCGGGCATCATCACCCGCTTCCTGCTCGGCATCTACGACAACAGCGTCTACGGCTTCTGGGGCATCGCCGTCGTGCAGACGCTCACCTTCTTCCCCGTGTGCTACATGATGCTCAAGGGTCTTTTGAAGAACATCGACCCCTCGCTTGAGGAGGCCGCGCGCGACATGGGCGCGAGCCGCTGGAAGGTCTTCACCAGCGTCACGCTGCCGCTGATGCTCCCCGGTCTCGGCAACGCCTTCCTCGTCACCTTCATCGAGTCCATCGCCGACTTCGCCAACCCCATGCTCATCGGCGGCTCCTACGATACCCTCGCCACCACCATTTATCTGCAGATCACCGGCTCCTACGATAAGCCGGGCGCGGCGGCGATGGCGGTCGTGCTGCTGTGCATCACGCTGGCGATGTTTGCGGTGCAGAAGTATTACCTTGAGCGCAAGACCGCCGCGACCCTGACCGGCAAGGCCTCCCGCGGCCGTATGCTCATCGAGGATAAGAGCGTCAAGATCCCGCTGACCATTCTCTGCGGTCTTGCCGCCACCTTCGTCATCCTCATGTACCTGTGCGTGCCCATCGGCGCGTTCTTCCCCACCTGGGGCTACAAGTTCTTCCCGCTCACCGGCAAATGGTTCAAGCTCATCTTCACGCGCTACCACGGTCTGCAGGCGTTCTGGGATTCCTTCCGCCTGAGCCTCATCTCCGCCCCCATCACGGCGCTGCTGAGCATGATCATCTCCTACCTCGTCGTCAAGCGGAGCTTTAAGTCCAAGGGCTTCATCGAGGCGGTGTCCATGCTCGCCATGGCCGTGCCCGGCACGGTGCTCGGCGTCGGCTACATCCGCGGCTTCTCCGCGGGCGTGTTCCGCACCGGCTTCCTGCAGGGGCTTTACGGCACGGGATTGATCCTCATCATCGTCTTTGTCGTGCGTTCGCTGCCGACCGGCACGCGCAGCGGCATCTCCGCCCTGCGTCAGATCGACAAGTCCATCGAGGAATCCGCCTACGACATGGGCGCGGACAGCTTCAAGGTCTTTATGACCGTCACGCTGCCGCTCATCAAGGACTCCTTCCTCTCCGGCCTTGTGACCGCGTTCGTGCGCTCCATCACCGCAATTTCCGCCATCATCCTGCTCGTGACGCCGCAGTTCCTGCTCATCACGGTGCAGATCAACGAGTTTGCCGAAAAGGGCTCCTACAGCCTCGCCTGCGCGTTCGCGACGATCCTCATCGTCATCACCTACGGCGCGGTGCTGCTGATGAATCTCTTTATGAACCATTTCGGCACCAGCAAAAAAATGAAGGAGGACTAAGCCATGGATAAGATCAAGAAGGGCGTTCGCCTCGACCATATCTCCAAAATCTATCAGGACCCCAAGACCGGCAAGGACTTCTATGCCGTCAAGGACACCTCGCTGACCATCGAGCCGGGTTCCTTCGTCACGCTGCTCGGCCCCTCCGGCTGCGGCAAGACCACCACGCTGCGCATGATCGCGGGCTTTGAAAGCCCCGACGAGGGTGAGATCTACCTTGGTGACGAGCCGATCAACGCCCTCACGCCCAACAAGCGCGACACCGCGATGGTGTTCCAGTCCTACGCCCTGCTGCCGCACTACAACGTGTTCGACAACGTGGCCTACGGCCTGAAGCTGCGCAAGGTGCCGAAGGACGAGATCCGCGAGCGCGTCATGCACATCCTTGACCTCGTCGAGCTGACGGGCATGGAGGGCCGCATGACCAACCAGCTCTCCGGCGGTCAGCAGCAGCGCGTGGCGCTTGCCCGCGCGCTGGTCATCGAGCCGAGCGTGCTGCTCTTCGACGAGCCGCTCTCGAACCTCGACGCCAAGCTGCGCGTTTCCATGCGCACCGAGATCCGCCGCATCCAGCAGGAGGTCGGCATCACCGCCATCTACGTCACGCACGACCAGAGCGAGGCGATGGCGCTCTCGGACCAGATCATCATCATGAACAAGGGCGTCGTCGCTCAGATCGGCACGCCGCAGGAGATCTACTATCACCCCGTGAGCGAGTTCGTCGCCGACTTCATCGGCGAGGCGAACTTCCTGCGCGGCAAAATGACCGGCACGGAGAACGGTCTGGCTGTGCTGGACGTCGAGGGCGAGCGTCTGGCTGTCGCCCCGCGCGAGGGGATGCACGTCGGCGAGGAGTACACCGTCGTGCTGCGTCCCGAGTCCGCGGCGCTCTCCGACGAGGGCGGGCTGCCCTGCACCGTTGAGCTTTCCTGCTTCATGGGCTCGTACCAGAACTATCACGTCCGCGTGGGCAACACGCTCGTCAAGCTCGCCGAGAACGATCCGCGCAACAAGCGCATCTACCGCGTGGGCGAGCAGTGCCATCTGACCTTCGCGCCCGACACCGTCCACGTTCTGTAAAACCTATCTGACTGCAAAAAAGGAGTCCGCTGTCCTCGGCAGCGGACTCTTTTTTTCATTCTGCGGTCAGGTCGCGCAGCGCTTTCCTATTCCCCGAGCCTTGCGCTCATGTCCCGCCGCGCGGCGGCGCAGAGGGCCGCGGCCTCCGCCATCGTCCGCGCGTGCGCGGAGTAGTAGAGCTTGAGCTTTGGTTCCGTACCGCTCGGGCGGACGATGACCTTAACGTGCGCCGTGCGCAGCTCCAGCACGTCGCCTGCAGGCAGACCGTCCAGACCGCCGAGGTAGTCGCGCACCCGCGTGACGCGCTCGCCCGCGAGCGTGTGCGGCGGAGCCGCGCGCAGGGCCGTCAGCATGGCGCTCATGCGCTCCATGCCGTCCTCACCGGGCAGGACGACGCTTTGCAGCTCATTGCGGTAATACCCGAATTTCTCGTACAGCGCGTCCATCGCCTGCGCGAGCGTCATGCCCTGCGCGCGGTACCATGCAGCTATTTCGCAGCAAAGCAGCGCGGCGTTCACCGCGTCCTTGTCGCGGACGTGCGGGCCGGAGAGATAGCCATAGCTCTCCTCAAAGCCGAAGAGATAGCGCTCCGTCTCCCCCGCCCTTTCCAGCTCGCCGATCTGCTCGCCGATGAATTTGAAGCCCGTGAGTGTGCGGCGCAGCTCAACGCCGTAATGCGCGGCGACCGCGTCCGCCATGTCGGTGGAAACGATGGTCGTCACCGCCACAGGACGCGCGGGCATCGTGCCGTTTTCGCTCCGCCGGCAGCAGAGGTAATCGAGCAGCAGCACACCCATCTCGTTGCCCGTGAGCAGGCGGTAGTCCCCGCCGTCGGGCACCGCCGCGCCCATGCGGTCGCAGTCGGGGTCGGTGCCGAGCAGCAGATCGGCGCGCGTCTTGCGCGCGAGCGCGAGGCCGCGCTCCAGCGCCGCTTGCTCCTCGGGATTCGGGTAGGGACAGGTCGGAAAGCTCCCGTCGGGCCACGCCTGCTCGGGCACGAGCGTCACGTCCGTCACGCCGATGCGGCGCAGGAGCCTTGTCACGCACTCGCGCCCCGTGCCGTTGAGCGGCGTGTAGACCACGCGCAGCGCGGATCTGTCGCCGTCCCAGACGCTCCGGCGCTCCACCGCGTCGAGGAAGGCCTCCAGGCAGTCCTCGCCGATCATGCGGACGGTTCCGTCCGCCAGCGCATCGGCAAAGCCGCACAGACGCACGCCGTCAAAATGATCCGCGGCCCCGATGTGCTTCGATACGGCATCCGCCGCCTCGAGCGTGATCTGGCAGCCGTCGGGACCGTAGACCTTGTAGCCGTTGTAGGCGGCGGGGTTGTGGCTCGCCGTAACGCACACGCCCGCCCCGCATCCGTAATAGCGCACTGCCCAGCTCAGCGCGGGCGTCGGCTCCAGGCGCGGATAGAGATAGGCGGTCACGCCGTTGGCGGCAAGCACACGCGCGGTCTCGCGCGCGAAGCGCGCCGAGCCGATGCGGCTGTCGTAGGCAATGGCGCAGCGCAGCGGCAGTCCCGCCGCCTTGAGGTAAGCGGCAAGCCCCTGCGTCGCGCGGCGGACAACGTAAACATTCATGCGGTTCGTGCCCGCGCCGAGCACGCCGCGCAGTCCGCCGGTGCCGAAGGCAAGGTCACGGTAAAAGCGGTCCTCGATCTGCGCGGCGTCGCGCACCTCGTCGAGCGTGGAAAGCTCCGCGCGCAGCGCGTCGTTCTCCACGCGCGCGAGCCAGCGGCGGTAAGTGTTCAGAGCGGTCATCGTCTTCCTCCAGCAGAAAATTTTACTTTATTATTAAAGCACGCTTTGCCCGCTTCGTCCAGAAGAATGGATTGCAAAGTGCGCTTTTTCCTGTTAAAATGGTAAAGAAATCCGTCGGATCAGGAGGGATGCCCGTTATGCGCCGCTGCTGTCTGCTGCTCGTCTGCCTGCTTCTGCTCACCGGCTGCGGCCGCGCGGACACGCAGGACGTCTCCTCCTTCGCGCCCGCTGAAGGGGACCGTCTGGTCATTTTCACCTCGCACAAGGAAACGATCTACGAGCCCATCCTCAAGGAATTTGAGCAGCGCACCGGCATCTGGGTCGAGCTGGAGACCGGCGGCACCGTGACGCTCCTCGAGCGCATCGCCGCGGGGGAAAGCGGCGCCGACCTGATGTTCGGCGGCGGCGCGGACAGTCTGAGCGCGTACAGCGCGTGCTTCGCGCCCTATGTGAGCGAATACGCCGGCGACGTTGCGCCGGAATACGATCTCGGCGGCGGTATATGGACGCCCTTTTCCGCTCTGCCGGTCGTGCTGATCTACAACACCAAGCTCGTGCGGCAGAATCCGCCCGAGCGCTGGGCCGACCTGCTCGACGCGGGCTGGCGCGGGCGCATCGCCTTTGCCGACCCGACCGTTTCCGGCTCGAGCTGCACCGCGCTCGGCACCCTTCTGCAGGCCGTCGGCGGCAACACCGACAACACCCTCGCCGCGTTCTTCCACAATCTTGACGGACGCATCATCGCCGACAGCGGCGGCGTGGTCCCCGCCGTGGCAGACGGCAGCTGCTACGTCGGCGTGACGCTGGAGGAAAACGCCCGCAAGGCCATCGCCGACGGGCTCGACGTCGCCATCGTCTACCCCGCCGAGGGCACGAGCGTCCTGCCGGACGGCGCGGCCATCGTCCGCGGCTGCGCGCACGAGGAAAACGCGCGGCAATTCATCGACTTTCTGCTCTCGCCCGATGTTCAGCAGCTGCTGGGCACGGAGCTCAGCCGCCGCAGCGTGCGCGCGGATACCGCCTCCGACGCGCTGCCCGAGCTGACCGTCCTCCCCTACGACCTGCGCCGCGCGGATGAGCGGCGGCAGGAGCTTTTCGACGCCTGGCAGGCGCTGTGCGGGGAGGTGGAAGCATGAGAGCATGGCTTGAGCGGTCCTTCCGAAACCGCATTTTTCTCACCGTCCTGCTCGTCGCGCTCGTACCGCTGCTGCTGTGCGACGTGCTGATGACGCAGGTGATGATCTTCCGCAGCGAGCACACCCTGCGTACCGACGCGCAGGAGGAGATGGCGCTGCTCACCACGCAGCTCGACGCGCTGCTTACCGACTGCGGCGACGTCACGCGCGCCCTGGCCGGCAGCACCGTGACGCGCAGCGCCCTGCGCCGCGGCGGCAGCGACTCGCGCACGCTCTATCAGCTTTTGAACCGCAGCACGGTCGCGCTGCGCGAATACGCCGACTTTGAGGTCTACGGCGAGGACGGCGACTGCCTCTATACCACAGCGAACGTATGGCCCGCCGCGCAAAGCACCGGCTGGGGCATACTCAGCGCGGCCCGCGCGGCGGACGGCGTTGTGCTGCGCGCCGGAAACAGCGGGCTTGCCGGAGCCTGTCCCGTGACCGCGCGCGGCGGGGCGGTGCTCGGCTATGCCGTGTTCCGCATGGACGACGCCAACTTCGACGCCTTCTTCGCGCCCCTGCTGCGCGGCGCGGACGATCTGCTGCTCGTCGATGCGACGTGGCGGCTGCTCTACGCCTCCCAGCCCCTGCGCGCCGACGATACCCTTGCCCTGCTGCGCGCGCAGCTGCTCTCCGGCAAATCTCTCTCCGACGGGGACGGCGAGCGCAGCTACTACGTCGGCGCCTGCGCGGAAAGCGGCTTTTCGCTCATTCTGCAGCAGCCGCAGACCTATACCGCGCAGGTCGTCCGGTCGATCTACCTCGTCGCCGCGCTGATGGGCGCGCTTTGTCTGGTGCTCTGTCTCGTGTGCGCGTGGTGGCTCAGCCGCCGTCTCTTTGAGCCGGTCAACGAGCTTGACGGCGCGATGCGCCGCGTCGAGGGCGGCGATTACGACGTGCGCATCGAAAGCACACGGCAGGATGAAATGGGCCGCCTCGCGGCGAGCTTCGACCGCATGACGGCGGAGTACCGCCAGAACCTTGAGCGCAGCGTGCAGCGCGAGCGCGAGCTGAACGAAACGCGCCTGCGGATGCTCCAGTCCCAGCTCAACCCGCACTTTCTCTACAACACGCTCGACTGCATGAAGTGGCTGGGCGTGACCGGCGGCGTGCCGCAGGTGGCGGAGCTGGCCGCCGACCTCGCCGCGCTGCTGCGCGCGGGCATCTCCGGCAGCGAGTACATCACTCTTGAGGAGGAGCTTGAGCTGATCGGGCGCTACCTCGCCATTCAGGAGGTCCGCTTCGGCGACCGCTTCGTCTGTGAGCTTGATGTGGACGAGCGCTTCCAGCACTGCGTGGTGCCCAAGCTCATTTTACAGCCGCTGGTGGAAAACGCCATCATCCACGGCGTGGCCGACAGCGACGAGGGCTTCATCAAGCTCTGGGCGGAGGAGGACGCGGAGGGCTATCTGCTGCTCAAGGTGTCCGACAACGGCAGCGGCATCCCGCTGGAGGTGCTCGAACGGCTCAACAGCCATGAGCTTATTCCCGGCGGCCATCTGGGCCTGAACAACGTGGACCGCATCGTGCGCCTGAGCTACGGTGAGAGCTGCGGTCTGAGCGCGTATCCGAACGAGGGCGGCGGCAGCTGCGTGCAGCTGCGGCTTCCGATGCAGAAAGGAGAGGACCATGCTCAAGGTACTGATCGTTGACGACGAGGCCGTGGTGCGCCGCGGCATCGTGCTCGGCATTGACTGGGCCTCGCTCGGCTGCGCCGTGGTCGGCGAAGCCGCCAACGGCGAGGAGGGTCTGGCCGCCGCCGAGCGCTACAGCCCCAACCTCATCATCACCGACGTGCGGATGCCGCACATGGACGGCATCGAGATGATGCGCGTCCTGCGCGAGCGCGGCAGCACCGCTCACGTCATCGTGCTCACCGCCTACAACGACTTCGACTATGCCCGCTCGGCGCTTCGCTTCGGCGCGGCGGACTATCTGTTGAAGCCCTTCCGCGACCAGGAGCTCGTCGCCGCCATCGAGCGCGTGCGCGAGAAGGCCGAGGCCTTCTCCTCCCGCAGCGCGCAGGACGATCTGCTGGCGCTGCCCAAGGGCGACAAGAGCAAATATGTGCTCCAGACGCTCGAATACATCGCCGCGCACTACGCCGACGCGGACATCAACATCACCACCATCGCCCGCTCCATCGGCATCAGCGAGGGCCATCTGAGCCATGTGTTCAAAAAGGAGACGAGCTACACCGCGCTCGGCTACCTCACGCTCTACCGCATCCACATGGCGCGCAGGCTCCTCGCCGACTGCCGCTACAAGGTCTACGAGGTCGCCGGCATGGTCGGCTACCGCGATGTCGCCTACTTCGGCTCGACCTTCAAAAAGCTCACCGGTCTCTCCCCCTCGGAGTATCAGGACCGCTGCCGGTAGAACGCGCAAGCTGCACAAAAAAGTACGGAACATACCGGACAAGCTCAGTGGACTTTCACAGCATTTCGCAGAAATGCCCGCATAATCGCAGACTTGTCCCGTTCCGCGCCGGCGCCGCGGAAGGTATAATGTTGTATGTGGTATTTTATGCCGCAACTACAAACGAAGGAGAACAACGATGAAAAGAAAACTCTTAGCGCTCCTGCTTGCCTCCGTCATGGTCCTCAGCCTTGTCGCCTGCGGCCAGAAGGAGACTCCGGACACGCCCGAGACGCCTGACGATCAGGAAGAGGTCAAGGACTACTCCGGCTACACCATCCGCATCTATTCCAACTCCAACTCCACCGAGCGCACCACCTGGCTCATTCAGGAAGCCAAGGACGCCGGCTTCACCATCAGCATTGACGATAACTCCGTCATCTCCGGTGATACCGCCGCCATCCAGGCCGCCAATGAGAACAAGGACGGCGACATCCTCTTCGGCCTCAACGAGACCCGCTGGAGTCAGGTCGTCGACGGCGTTTACGAGAACCTCAAGCTCGTTGACTGGACTCCCACCTGGGCAAACGAGGTCGGCGAGTACGCCTATCCCGGCGCGGCCTACGGCCTCGTCATCCAGAACGTTCTGATGCTCTACCGCAACGACGAGCTCGGCACCAACGGCGAGAAGCTCCACTTCCAGCACTGGGCCGACATCGTGAACTGCGGCTACACCTGGTACCGTCAGAACAAGGTCGGCGGCACCACCAACGCCAACATCAACTCCGCGATGCTCTACGCCTTCGTCGATCCCTCCTCCCCCGCCGGCGGCATCTCCACCGAGGGCTGGGAGACGCTGTGGAAGTACTGCGCCGAGGGCAAGTACTCCTCCGACGACACCTATAAGTACGGCTTCGATCCTCTGAACAAGGGCGACGTCGCTGTTTCCACCTTCTACTCCTCTTCTCTCTACGGCAAGATCGACGCCGCAGCTGAGAGCTCCGAGCATCCCCTCAAGGGCGCTATGACTCCCGAGAACTGGGACCTCGTTGAGATCGACGACGGCACCTATTACATCGCCGAGTACATCGGCATCCTTGATAAGGCCGACCGCACCGAGGAAGAGACCGAGGCTGTCAAGGCGTTCGCCGAGTGGTTCGGCTCTGCCGAGACGCAGGCGGCCTGGGGCGAGGAGTTCGACTCCTATCCCTGCAACACCGCCGCGGCTGACATCCTCTATCCCGACGGCATCCCCGCCATCTACACCCTCAAGAATTTCGCTCTGACCAAGGTCGACGGCACCGACATGACTTATGCCGAGTACGTTGCCGAGCACTCCAGCGAGTGGACCAACATCATGACCAACCTCGGCTTCTACTGGGCCGACGCCTCCGCCGCCGTGGCGGAGCCCGACTGGGCCAACCTCGACTGGGCGACCCTGACCCAGAAGGCCGCGTAAGGCAAGCCCCGCGCACCGCGTCCCGCGGAGAGGCTCAGCGGGATACCGACTGTTGTGTGTTTTCAGGCGAGCCGGGATCTCTCCGGCTCGCCTGATCTCTTTATTCCGAATACAAAAAGAGGAGAATCCATTATGATCCGGCTCAATGACATCGTTGTGAAGTTCGGCGACTTCACCGCCCTGCACAGCATCAACGTCCATGTGAAGGAGGGCGAATTCTTTACCTTCCTCGGCCCCTCCGGCTGCGGCAAGACCACCACGCTCCGCACCATCACGGGCTTCATCGAGCCGGCGGAAGGCTCCGTCGTGGTCAAGGGCCGCGACATCACGCGCGTCCCCATCGAGGACCGCAACATCGGCATCGTGTTCCAGAGCTACGCGCTCTTCCCGACGATGACCGTATACGACAACATTGCTTTCGGCCTCAAGGTCAAGAAGGCAAAGAAGGACGAGATCGACCGCAAGGTACGCGAGATCGCGCGCAAGGTCGACCTTTCCGACGAGCAGCTCAAAAAGGCGGTCTCGCAGCTCTCCGGCGGTCAGCAGCAGCGCGTGGCCATCGCCCGCGCCCTCGTCACCGGCCCCGCCATCATCTGCATGGACGAGCCGCTGAGCAACCTCGACGCCAAGCTGCGCGTGCAGCTGCGCAACGAGCTGAAGAAGATGCAGAAGGACTTCGGCATCACCACCATCTACGTCACCCACGATCAGGAGGAGGCGCTGACGCTCTCCGACCGCATCGCGGTGTTCAACAAGGGCTTCATCGAGCAGATCGGCACGCCCAACGAGGTCTACAACCACTCGCAAACCGAATTTGTCTGCAATTTCATCGGTGACATCAACCGACTGAATGACGATACCGTGTCCGCCCTCCGCGCTGCCGGTGCGGAGGTGGACGCAAGCAAGCACAACTACATCCGTCTCGAGCGTCTGCACGTCAACGTCGCCCCGCGCGGCGGCGAGATCGCGCTCGACGGCACGGTGGAGAGCTGCGAATACTACGGGCTCTACATCAAGTATTACATCCACGTCGGCACGCAGAGCCTCAAGGTCATTGAGAAGAACGACGGCGTGAACATCTACGACCCGGGCCAGCGCGTCAAGGTCATCCTGAATCCGAACGACATCATGGCCTACGCGCCCTCCGCGGAGGAGGTGGAGTGATGGGCGGCTCTCTTGCTAAGTCCCGCCTCGACGCGGCGTTTGTGGTGCGCATGATCGGCATCGTGCTCTTTGCCTACTTCTTCTTCGGCTTCATGCTCCTGCCGTGCCTCAATACGCTCACGAGCATTTTCACCACCACGAACGCCGAGGGCGTGCGCGATCCCTTCGCGGTCATCCGTTTCTTCTTCGCGGGCAGCATGGGCCGCTACGTCTGGAACTCCCTCAAGCTCGCCATCTGCCTGGTCGTCACGGTCAATGTGGTGGGCGTGTCCATCGTGCTGCTGACGGAGTATTTCGACATCAAGGGCGCGAACATCCTGCGCCTCGGCTACATGACCACGATGATCTACTCCGGCGTCGCGCTGGTCACGGGCTATCTGTTCCTCTACGCCTCCGACGGCATTCTCACCACCGCGCTCGTCAACGCCTTCCCGAGCTTTGATCCAAACTGGTTCTCGGGCTTCAACGCGGTGCTCTTCACCATGACCTTCGCCTGCACGAGCAACCACGCGCTCTTCCTGCGCAACGCCATCCGCGGCATCGACTACAACACCGTCGAGGCCGCGCGCAACATGGGCGCGAAGCCCTTCAAGGTTCTCTGGAAGGTCGTTTTCCCGACGCTCGTACCCACCATGTTCTCGCTGACGGTCATGACCTTCATCACGGGTCTGTGCGCCATGTCCGCCCCCACGCTGCTCGGCTACGACTCCATCAACCCCGAGATCGTGCGTCTTGCCGGCTCGTCCACGGCGGACGAGGCCTTCCCGCAGGCGCGCGCCGCGCTGCTGTCCATCATTCTCGCGATGTTCACCATCGTGCTGCTCACCGTGCTCTCCGCCTACGAGCGCAAGGGCCACTACCTCTCCGTCTCCAAGACCAAGGCGCGGCTGCAAAAACAGAAGATCACAAATCCCGTCTGGAATACCCTCGCGCACATCTATGCCTATGTCCTCTTCATCATCTACATGATCCCCGTGGTGATGATCGTCATTTTCTCGTTCCAGACCTACGGCGCCATCCGCATGAAGAAGCTCGACCTTTCCAACTGGACGCTCATCAACTTCTTCGGCACGCAGGACTACCAGTACCTCACCTCGCGCGGCACTTACAAGGTGCGCAAGGGCTCCATCTCCGGTCTGTTCGCCAACGAGGCGACCCTCGGCGGCATCAAGATGAGCTTCGTGCTCTCCATCCTCGCCGCGGCGCTCGCGTGCCTGATCGTCGTGATCGCCTGCAACTACATCTTCAAAAACCGCAGCAAGAAGTCCGGCGTGGTGCTGGAATACTGCCTGCTTTTCCCATGGCTGCTGCCGACCATTCTCATCTGCTATTCCTACCGCACCTACTTCAACGCCGAGAACATCTGGTACGTCAGCAATGTGAACCTCTACTTCGCCGAGCACGTCCGCATCCTGCTCGTGCTGGCGTACACGGTGGTCAAGCTGCCGTTCTCGCTGCGCATGATCAAGGCGGCGTTTTACGCCATCGACGAGGAGCTGGAGGACGCCGCGCGCAACATGGGCGCGAGCGGCCTGACGACTTTCCTCAGGGTCAAGCTGCCCATCATCCTGCCGAGCGTGCTGGCGGTGTTCGCACTGAACTTCAACGCGCTCTTTACCGAGTACGATATGTCCGCCACCTTTGCCAGCTCCTACGGCACGAGCTACGCCATGGTCATTCAGGCCATGTGTGCGGAGGAGGGACTGTACGGCTACAACGTCAACGCCTCGGGCCGCCGCTGCGCTTCGACCGTGTTCATCATGCTGGTGTCCGGCGTGATCCTCTATCTGGTCTACGGCGTGGGCGCGCGCGATCTCGGTGAGCGGCTGGAGGCCAGGGAGCGCCGCCGCAGACGCGTGGCAAAGCTGACGGGACTGTTCAAAAAGGAGCCCGCCGCCGTGGCGGCGGAAGCGGAGGAAGCGGCGGTCGCCGCCGCTGTCCCCGACGAGCCTGGAGAAAAGCTGTAATGAAGATCAATACCATTGTTTTTGATATGGGCGGCGTGCTGCTGGACTTCGGCGCGGAGCTGTTTTCCCGCCGCCTGCACGTCGGCGCGGAGGGCGAAGCGCTCCTCAGGCAGCACCTGCTGTGCACGACCGACTGGGTGCGGCTCGACCGCGGCACCATCACCGAGGAGGAGGTCTATGCCCACGCCTGCGCCAGGCTCCCCGCGGAGCTGCACGCCGCGGCGGAGTACATCATCTACCATTGGAACGAGCCGATCGTGCCCATCACGGGCACGGCGGACGTGGTGCGTGAGCTGAAGGCAAGGGGCTATACGCTTTATCTGCTCTCCAACGCCGCCCGCCGCCAGCACACCTACTGGCACGACATTCCGGGCAGCGAGTGCTTTTCCGGCACGCTGATCTCGGCGGACGTTCACCTGCTCAAGCCCGAGGCCGCTATCTATCAGGCGCTGTTCGACAAATTTGACCTCACGGCGTCGAGCTGCCTGTTCGTCGACGATTTCCCGCCGAACATCGAGGCGGCGGAAAACGCCGGTATGCAGGGCATCGTGTTCCACGACGCCGGTCAGCTGCGCGAAGAACTCAAAGCGCGCGGGATCCTCTGATCCCGCGCGTTTGCCTTGAAAGGAGATCGTTTCCATGTCCATTCTCAAGCTCACCCCCGCCTGTAAGGACTATCTCTGGGGTGGAACAAAGCTCATCACCGATTACGGCAAGCGGTATGACGGCGCGCGTCTCGCGGAAACGTGGGAGCTGAGCGGTCATCCCGACGGTCCCTCTGTGCTCGCGTCCGGTCCCGACGTGGGCAAAACGCTCGCGGACTATCTCGCCGCGCACCCCGGGGCGCTGGGGGAGCACGGACGGAAATTTGCGGAGCTTCCGGTGCTCATCAAGCTCATCGACGCGGCGAAGGATCTCTCCATTCAGGTCCATCCCGACGACGCCTACGCTCGCGCGCACGAGGGGCAGAACGGCAAAACGGAGATGTGGTACGTCCTCTCCGCCGAGCCGGACGCCTTTCTCTACTGCGGCTTTTCGCGCGATATTTCCCGGGACGAGCTAAAGCGCCGCATCGCGGACAACACGCTGCCCGAGGTTCTGCGCCGCGTGAACGTCAAGGCGGGCGACACAGTGTTCATCCCCGCGGGCACCATCCACGCCATCTGCCGCGGCATCGTGGTGGCGGAGGTGCAGCAGAGCAGCAACGTGACCTACCGCGTGTGCGACTACGGCCGCCTCGGTCCCGACGGAAAGCCCCGCGCCCTGCACATCGCGCAGGCGCTGGACGTGACGCGCCGGACCGCCGGCGTTCCCACGCCGGACTTCGGCGGACACCTTGCCCGCTGTGACTATTTTACCGTCGATCTGCTCGCCGCGCCGCAGGCGGCGCCGTGCGGCGCGGAGTCCTTCCTCTCGCTGCTGATCCTTGATGGCGAGGGTGAGGTCCGCTGCGGCGGCGAGGCCGTCAGAGCGAGGAAGGGCGAGAGCCTCTTTCTCCCCGCCGGCAGCGGTGAGGTACGGCTCACGGGCACGCTCCGCGCCCTCGCTACGCGCATCTAAGTGCAAACAAAAAAGGAAATGCGGGAGAAGCGCGGCGTGCTTCTCCCGCATTCCTTACGGCTGCTGTTGCTGCTGGGAATTGGTCTGGCTGATCTCGGGCAGAAACTCCATGAAGCGGATGGAGTAGAGGTCCGCGCTGATGTAGCTCTGCTCGTCGGGCTGATAGAGCGCGATGTAGTCGTTGCCGACCTCGTAGAGGATGCCGTGGGTGACGATGGTGTTCTGCGTGCCGATCAAAAAGCTCACGATCACGCTGCGGCCCACGTTGCGCGCCATCAGGCTCTTCCACGAGCTGTGGAGGATCTGCTCCGCCACGCTCATGCCGTTCGGAGCGGCAGGCAGCGGGCCGAGACCGGGAGCGATCTGCTGCATCCCCATCACAGCGTCGGGCGCGGCCGGCGGCGCTCCTCCCTGCACCGCGCTGGGCGCCATGCCCTGCTGCCGGCTGTTCTGCGTCGTGCCGCCCTGCGCGGAGCCGAAGGCGCGGCCCACCATCTCCTGCGGCCTTGTCTGCATGGTGCTGTTGTCGATCATGGTCTGGTATGTGCACGCGTCTCCCTGCGTCATCACGGCGGGAAGATAGCGGTCGTTGTCCGGCGCGCCGTAGCGCGTGAGCTCGATCATAGCGTCCATTCCTTTCAGAGCCTTGGATTTCGTCTCCTATGTATCGTAGTAGGCTTCCGTGGGGTCATAGAAGCAGTGGTCGCCGATGCGCACGCGGAACACCCCGACCTGCGAGGGAAAATTCTGGCGGCAGGTATCCGAAAAGGGATTGAAAAACCACAGCGCATCCCCGAGTCCTGTCAGACGGTTGCCCGCCATCGCCCAATCCGCGATGGAGTAGTGGACGTCCGTCGGGCGCATATTGTAGATGTTCTGCGGATTGTAGGCCCCCCGCTCCGTCTCGCTCGCACAGACGAACTGCCCCGGCTGCATGATGATCTTTCGAATGCTGCCCTGCCCCACGCGGGCGTATTCGCCGCCCGAGGCGGTCACGCGGTTCATCACGACGCTCGCCACCGCCTTCATGCCGTTCTCCCCCTCGCCGCCCGCCTCGCACTCGATGAGCCGCGCCAGCAGCTCGCGGTCGGAGTAGGCCATCGCCTCGCCTCCTTGCCTGCTGTTTTGTTCATCTCAGCCTATGCGCCGGCGCGCGTCCGCGTGAAAATTTTTTTGAAAATGCGGGAACTTTTTTCCGCGCTTTTCGTCAAAGCCTATTGTGCGAGGACGAAAAAAGCCCCCGGCCGAGAACGACAGCGCCCCACGGAAGCTCCGTGAGGCGCTGTTTTTGTTTTATGGGATCTCTTCCTCGACCGGCGGGTTTTCCGCCGCCGCGTCCTGCGCGGCCATCGCCGCAGAACTCATCGCGCCGAGACCGCCGCGCAGCTTGATCTCCTCCCACTTTTCGCGGGTGATGAGGAGCTGCCGCGGCTTGGAGCCCTCGAACGGCCCCACGATGCCGCGCTGCTCCATCTCGTCGACGATGCGCGCAGCGCGGGAATAGCCGAGCTTCAAGCGCCGCTGGAGCATGGAAACGGACGCCTGTCCGGTTTCCATCACCACGTCGATGGCGGCGGGAAGCAGCTCGTCGCCCTCGTCGGCGACCGGCTCGGGAGCCGCGCCGGGGGACGCGCCCTTGCCGCCCTTTTCCTTCTCGGCGACCGCCTGCTCGATCTTGTCGATCACGCTCTCATCGTACTGCGCGGCGCCGTTCGCCTTGACGAAGCCGACCACGCGGTCGATCTCCTCGGCGGAGATGAAGCAGCCCTGCACGCGGCGGGGCTTGCCCTCGCCGAGCGGGGCGTAGAGCATATCGCCGCGGCCGACGAGCTTTTCCGCGCCGGTGGTATCGAGAATGATGCGGGATTCGAGCGAGGACGCGACCGCGAAGGCGATGCGGCTCGGGATGTTGGCCTTCATCAGGCCCGTGATGACGTCCGCCGACGGACGCTGCGTTGCAATGACCAGGTGCATTCCGGCGGCGCGGCCCATCTGCGCCACGCGACAGATGGACTCCTCGACCTCCTTCGCCGCGACGAGCATGAGGTCAGCCAGCTCGTCAATAACGACCACGACGCTCGGCAGCTTCTTGATCGTTTCGTCCGCTGCGGCAAGGGCGTTATAGCCCGCAAGATCCTTGACGTTGCGCTCCGAGAAGAGCTTGTAGCGCTTCATCATCTCGTAGACCGCCCACTGCAAGGCGCCCGCCGCCTTCTTCGGGTCGGTGACGACCGGAATGAGCAGATGCGGGATGCCGTTGTAGGGCGCAAGCTCGACCATCTTCGGGTCGACCATGATGAAACGCACCTCGTCCGGCGTGGACTTATAAAGAAGCGAAACGATGAGCGAGTTGGTGCAGACGGATTTGCCGGAGCCGGTCGTGCCGGCGATGAGGACATGCGGGAGCTTGGCAATGTTGCCGATGATGTTGTTGCCCGCAATGTCCTTGCCGACGGCAAAGGCGACACTCGATTTGTGCTGTGTAAACTCGCGGGACTCCAGCACGTCGCGGATGTGGACGGCGGAGACGAGCTTGTTCGGCACCTCGATGCCGACGACGGAGATCTTATCGGGGATGGGCGCGATGCGCACGCCCGACGCGCCGAGCGCAAGGGCGATGTCGTCGGCAAGGTTCGTGATCTTGGAGAGCTTCACGCCCTGATCGAGCGTAAATTCGTAGCGCGTGACGCTGGGGCCGCGCACCACGTCGCCCGCGCGGGCGTCCACGCCGAAGCTCTTGAGCGTTTCGGCAAGGCGGCGGGAGTTGTTGCGCAGCTCCGCGCCCGCCTCCACGGCGTTGCCCGCGCCGCCCTCGTCGAGCAATGTGATGGGCGGGAAGGTGTACTCGGGAATGTCCTGCTCCAGCTCGGATTCGATCTCACCGGCGACCTTCTCGGCCTCGGCGGCGACCTCCTCCGGCGCGGAGGGCCTTGCGGACACATTGGCTGCGGGCGCAGCAGACACCGCTGCGGGAGCGGTGGGCACGACCGGCGCGGCAGGTGTGCGAGCGGGCGCGGGAACCGTCTCGGTGAGAGGCGCGCCGGCGACCACCGTGTAGGTCGGCTCCGGCGCGGGAGCGGGAGCACTCCCGCCCGCCGGAGCCTTGGCGGTCAGCAGCTCGTCCGGCGTGCGGACGGCGTCGGATTTATGGGTGAAGAAGCCGGAGAGCTTGCCCTCCTTTTTCGGCGGCTCGCGCGTCTCGCCGTCGAGCGGAATGTCGATGTACGCCTTGGACTTCTCCGCGCTCTTCGGCGCGGCGGCGCGAGTGGGCGGTGCTTCCTCCTCGTCGTCCTCCGGCTCATAGGGCACACGCTCATGCGAGCGCACCGCCTCGAGCACGGCGGCGGGCGTCAGGCGGAAGGCCAGCATCAGGCAGGTGACAAGCAGCACCGCGAGCAGGATCATCGCGAGCGTCTTCTTCACCAGCTTGACGAGCATGATGGCAAACGTCGCGGAGAGGACGCCGCCGGATTCCATCGAAAGGCCGCTCTGCCAGAGGAGCTTTGCAATGCCGTCCACGCTGTTGTAGTCCGTCTTGCACAGTACGAGGTGGAGCATCGCGCCGAGCAGCACCGGCAGCAGCGCCGCGCCCACCACGCAGGCGGTGACGTTCCGCCCGCGGTGGAAGAGCAGGATATAGCTCACGAGCAGCAGCACGGGCGCGACCGTATAATAGCCGTAGCCGACGAGTCCGCGGCACAGCGCCGCGGGCTGGTCGAGCAGCCAGCCGCCCTGCTGGAAGTAGCTGAACGCGATGCACAGCGCCAGCACAAGGCACACCACGCCGCCGACCTCGCGGCGGATGGGACGCTTCTTCGGCGCGGCGGCGCGCTTGCCGCCCGCCGTCGTCTTTTTGCCTGTCGTCGTCCGCTTGCCGGACGAGGATCTTTTCTGCGTTGCCATAGCTTACCCCTTTATACGATCGTAAAGATGAGCACCAGCGCGCCGACGGTCCAGCAGTAGTAGGCGAACGCGCCGAAGCGGCCGCGGTCGGCGATCATTTTCAGCAGCCGGATGCAGAGATAGCCCGTGACCGCGGCAACGGCTACGCCGATGAGATACATCGGCATTTCCGACCAATTGATCCCCGCGTCGACAGCGTCCTTGATGCTCAGGATATTCGCGCCGAGGATGGCGGGAATGGAGAGGATGAAGGAAAAGCGCACGGCGAATTTCCGCTCAAAGCCCACAAAGCAGCCGGTGGTGATGGTCATGCCGGAGCGGGAGACGCCCGGGCAGAGCGCGATGGCCTGCCCGATGCCGACCACGAGCGCGTCGGCGAGCCTGGCGGTCTTTTCCGTCTTGCCGCCGCGGCGCACGCGGTCGCTTACGAAAAGGAGCACGCCGGTGAAGAGGAGCGCGCCGCCGATGAAATACATATTATCGCTCAGACCTTCAAAAAAATGACGGAACGGCACCATGACGAAAAGCGGCAGTGTGCCGACGATGACGAGCAATATCATGCGCCGCGCGGGCGGCACGACCCTGGGCGTCGTGTGGTGGACGAGATCGCCGACGCCCGCAAAGAATTCCACGATCATATCGTAGATCTCATCCCAGTAGGCGATGAACACAGCCACCAGCGTGCCGAGGTGCAGCAGCACGTCGTAAAACTGCGGGATCTCCGAGGCCCCCTGCATATTCAGCAGATGCTCGGCAATGGCCAGATGACCCGAGGACGAGATGGGCAGAAATTCGGCGATGCCCTGCACCAGTCCCATGATGATGGCGGAAAGCCAGGTCATAGCATTCACGCTCCTTTACGCAAAAATACAGATACGGTATAAGTATAGCACGGACGGGCAGAAAATTCCAGTAGGAATTTGACGTTATGTAAAGGAAAACCGTCGGGCTCCGCCCGACGGTCGTTTTCTTATTCCAGCCGCTCCAGCGCCGCGCGGGCGGCCATCTGCTCGGCTTCCTTTTTGCTGTGCCCCTCGCCGCGCCCGACGACCGCGCCGTTGAGCAGGACCTCAAAGGTGAAGGTCTTGTCGTGGTCGGGGCCGGACTCCTCCGCCATGCGGTAGACGAGCGTGCGGTTCGGCTCGCGCTGCACCAGCTCCTGCAGCACGGTCTTATAATCGCGGCGGCGCTCCTCCACGACCTCCTCGCGCTCACAGTCGAGCAGCACGCGGTGGATCAGGCTGCTTGCGGCGGCAAGCCCGCCGTCGAGATAGACCGCGGCGATGACCGCCTCGGTCGCGTCCGCGAGGATGGACGGACGGGTGCGTCCGCCGCCGGCCTCCTCACCGTTGCCCAGCTTGAGGTAGCGGCCCAGCTCCAGCTTCTGCGCGACCTCATGCAGGCTCTCCTCGCAAACGAGCGCCGCGCGGATGCGCGTCAGCTCGCCCTCGGGCGAGTCGGGATGCCGCGCAAAAAGATACTCCGCCGTGACGAAGCCGAGCACGCTGTCGCCCAAAAACTCCAGCCGCTCGTTGCTCACGCTCTCCGCGCCGCGGTGCTCGTTGGCATAGGAGCTGTGGCGCAGAGCCTCGGCGAGCAGGGCTCCGCTGCGGAAGCGGTAGCCCAGCTTACGTTCCAATTCCTGCAAGGCGTTTCGCCTCCTTTTTCATAAGTCCGCCCCGCCGGAAGCGGGGCGTTATCCGTTATTTCAGTTGAGCTTGGCCGTCAGGTAGCGCACGCAGTCGCCAACGGTCTTGAGCGTCAGCAGATCCTCCTCGGGGATCTCGTCGATCTCAAATTCCTCCTCCATCGCCATGACCAGCTCGACCAGGTCCACGGAGTCGGCGCTCAGATCGTCCTCAAAGGAGCTGTTCATCGTCACATCGTCCGCATTCACGGCGAACTGCTCTGCGATCAGGTCCTGCATTGTCTTGAAAATTTCTTCCGAAGTCATCTCATCCAGTCCTCCTCAGGAAACGTTTGGCAAAATGATACGGCAAGATAGCCGGTCTGTCAATAGGCTTTTTTGTAAAATCAGTCCTTTTCGGGCGTGACCTTCATCTTATCCACGTTTTGCGTGATGTCGGCGATGATGCCGCTCTCCGCGACGGCGATGGTCTGACGCACCGCGTTGCAGAAGGCCGCGGCGTTCGACGAGCCATGCGCCTTGACGACGGGCCGGGAGATGCCGAGCAGCGCCGTGCCGCCGACCTCGTTGGGGTCGAGCATTTTCTTGAAGTCCGCAAGGCCGTCCTTGAGCAGCAGATACGCGAGCTTCGTCTTGGCGCTCTTTGTCAGCATTTTCTTCAGCTCGCCGCTCATCAGCTTTGCCGCGCCTTCGACGCTTTTGAGCATGATGTTGCCGCTGTAGCCGTCGGCGACGATCACGTCGCAGCCGCCCGCGAGCGCGGTGTTGGCCTCGATGTTGCCGATGAAGTTGAGGTGGCCCTGTTCGCCGGCCTCCTTAAGGCGGGCGTAGGTCTCATGACGGAGGGTGTCGCCCTTGCTCGGCTCGGCGCCAATGTTCAAAAGTCCGACGCGCGGTTGCACGATGCCGAGCACCTTTTCGGCATAATAGCTGCCTAAGTAGGCAAATTGCAGCAGGTACTCGCTCGTGCATTCGGCGTTCGCACCGCAGTCGATCAGAACGGCCTTGCCGGTCTTGGTCGGGATGGTCGGCGCGAGCGCCGCGCGGCGAAGCCCGCGGATGCGCTTGACCACGAGCGTCGCGCCCGCGAGCAGCGCGCCGGTGGAGCCGGCGGAAATAAAGCCGTCCGCCTGTCCGTCGCGCAGGAGGTTCAGTCCCACGGTGAGCGAGGAATCCTTCTTCTGCTTGAAGGCCGTCGCGGGATCGTCGCAGATCTCCACGACCTCCTCGGCGTTGGCGATCTCGATGCCCTGCGGGACCTCCTTGCAGCCGGCCTTCTCCAGCTCGCGCAGGATGTCCGCCGTGCGGCCGGTGAGAATGATGTCCGCGCCGTATTTCTCGCGGGCGAGCAGCGCGCCGCGGGCGGGAGCCTCGGGGGCGAAGTCGCCGCCCATCGCGTCAATGATGATCTTCATGGTTTTCCTCCTTTACGCCGTCGAGGACGCTCTCGCGCAGGCTGTCGATGATCTCCAGCGAGCGGCGGGAGAGCTCCGCGTTCTTGTTGCGCTTTCCCTTGATGCGGCAGCCGAGCGGCGGCATGATGCCGAAGTTGACGTTCATCGGCTGGAAATTGGCGACCGTCGTGTCGCTCACATACAGCCCCAGCGCGCCGATGGCGGTCTCGCGCGGGAAGTCGATGGGGGCCTGCCCCAGCAGCCGCCGCGCGGTCTCCACGCCCGCAAGGAAGCCGGACGCGGCGGACTCGACATAGCCCTCCACGCCGGTCATCTGCCCGGCAAAGGAAATACGGTCGTCCGCGATGAGACGGTAATGGCGGTCGAGCAAACCGGGGGAATTCAGATAGGTGTTGCGGTGCATGACACCGTAGCGCACGAACTCCGCGTTCGCGAGCGCGGGGATCATGGAAAAGACGCGCTTCTGCTCCGGAAAGCGCAGATGCGTCTGGAAGCCGACGAGGTTGTAGATGCTGCCCTCGGCATTGTCGCGCCGGAGCTGCACGACGGCATACGGCTCGTGCCCGGTCTTGGGGTCCTTGAGTCCGCGGGGCTTGAGGGGACCGTAGCAGAGCGTATCGTGTCCGCGCCGCGCCATGACCTCAACGGGCATACAGCCCTCAAAGACGTGCTTATCCTCAAAGCCGTGGACGGGAGCCTCCTCCGCCGTGGTGAGCGCGTGCCAGAAGGCGTCGTACTCCTCCGCCGTGAGGGGGCAGTTGATGTAGTCCGCTGTGCCCTTATCGTAGCGCGAGGCGAACCACGCGCTCGACATATCCACGCTCTCGTAGGTCACGAGCGGGGCGGCGGCATCGTAGAAATTCAGCGTGTGACCGTCGCCGAGCTTCTCCGCGATGGCGGCGGAGAGCGCGTCGGAGGTCAGGGGGCCCGAGGCGACGATGACCGTCCCCTCGGCGGGTATCGACGTGACCTCGCTCTCGATCACCGTGATGTTCGGATGGCTCCGCACGCGCTCGGTGACGAGGCGGGCAAAGCCGTGGCGGTCAACGGCGAGTGCGCCGCCCGCCTCCACGCGCGTTTCGTCCGCGCAGGCGAGGATCAGCGAGCCGAGGCGGCGCAGCTCCTCCTTGAGCAGTCCCACCGCGTTTTCCAGCTGGTCGGAGCGCAGGGAGTTCGAGCAGCACAGCTCGGCAAAATCGTCGCTGTGGTGCGCCGGCGTTCTCTTCGCCGGCTTCATTTCATAGAGCGTGACCGCAATGCCGCGCCGCGCGAGCTGCCACGCAGCCTCGCAGCCGGCAAGGCCTGCTCCGATGACGGATACCTGCATCAGTTCTCTTCCTTCTTTGCCGTCTTTTTGGCGGCGGTCTTTTTCGCCGCGGCCGCTTTCGCGGACTTGGCGGCGGGCTTCGCCGCCGTCTTTTTCACGGCAGTCTTCTTCGCGGCGGTTTTTGCGGTCGTTTTCTTCGCGGCGGACTTCTTCGCCGGCGTTTCCTCCGCCGCTTCCGCGTCTGCGGCCTTTTTGCGCACAAAGCCGCGCTTGTCCTCGGGCAGGAAGTTCTCACACGCGGGGTTGATGCAGAACGGTTTCTTGAAGCCCTTGCCCGCCTTCTTGAACATCGTCTGTCCGCAGACGGGGCAGTCGTCCTTGGTGGGCACGTCCCACGTCATGAAGTCGCACTTCTTCTCCTCGTCGCGGCTCGTGCCGAACTCGCAGCAGTAGTAGGTGTACTGCTTGCCGGTCTTCTGGCTCTTGCCCGTGCGCTTCATCAGTCGTCCGCCGCACTTCGGGCAGCGGCCCGGCATCTCGACCACGAGCGGCATGGTGAAGCTGCATTCGGGATAGCCGGGGCAGGCGAGGAAGCGGCCGAAGCGGCCGGACTTGATGACGAGCTTGCGTCCGCATTCGGGGCAGACCTCCTCCGTCTCCTCGTCGGGCACCTTGAGATGGACGCCCTCGAGCTCCTTTTCCGCCTTTTGGAGATTGGATTCAAAGCCGCCGTAGAATTCACGCAGAACGTCCTTCCACGCGATCTTGCCCTCCTCGACGGTGTCGAGCTCCTTTTCCATGCGAGCCGTGAACTTCGTGTCCACGATGTCGGGGAATTTATCCTCCATCAGCTTCGTCACGACGCTGCCGAGCGGCGTGATGCGCAGGAATTTGCCCTCCTTGACGACGTACTCACGGTCGATGATGGTCGAGACCGTGGGCGCGTAGGTCGAGGGGCGGCCGATGCCGTTCTGCTCAAGCGCACGGATGAGCGTCGCGTCGGTGTAGCGCGTGGGGGGCTGGGTGAAGTGCTGCTCCTCGTCGAAGCCTTGCAGCTCCAGCGTCTGCCCCTCGGTCAGCGGCGGCAGCGGGGAGGTCTTTTCCTCCTTGTCGTCGTCGCGGGCTTCCTCATACACGGCGGTGTAGCCGGAGAACTTCAGGCTGCTCGCACTCGCGCGGAATTCATGCACGCCCGAGGCGATCTCGACGGCGACGCTGTCGTAGACGGCGTTCGCCATCTGGCTGGCGAGGAAGCGGCTCCAGATGAGTCGGTAGAGGCGGTACTGCTCGCCCGTAAGGTCACCCTTGAGGCGCTCGGGCGTGAAGTCCACGTTGGAGGGACGGATGGCCTCGTGCGCGTCCTGCGCGCCGGCCTTGGCCTTGAAGCGGCGGGTCGCGGCGGGATAATAGTCCTTGCCGTAGCGGCCGAGGATGAAGCTCTTCGCGGCGGAGAGCGCCTCCTCGCTGATGCGCAGCGAGTCGGTACGCATATAGGTGATCAGACCCACGGTGCCCTCGCCGGCGATGTCCACGCCCTCGTAGAGCTGCTGGGCGATCGCCATGGTGCGGCGCGGGGTCATGTTGAGCTTGCGGCTGGCCTCCTGCTGGAGCGTGGAGGTGGTGAACGGCGGGGAGGGCGAACGCTGCTTGTCCGCGCGCTTGACGCTCTTGACCGCGAACACCGCGCTCTTCGTGTCGGCGATGACCGCGTCGATCTCCTCGCGGGAGGAGGGCTCGAACTTCTTGCCGTTTTTGCCGTAATAGTGCGCGGTGAAGGTCTTATGGCTCGGCTCGTCGAGGAGCTGCGCGTCGAGCGTCCAGTATTCCTCGGGCTTGAAGCTCTCGATCTCCTTTTCGCGCTCGTCCACCATGCGCGTGGCGACGGACTGCACACGGCCCGCAGAAAGACCGCGGCGCACCTTCTTCCAAAGGAGTGGGGACAGCTCATAGCCCACGATGCGGTCGAGCACACGGCGCGCCTGCTGCGCGTCCACGAGGTTCTGGTCAATCTCGCGCGGCCGCGCGATGCTCTCCTGCACGACGTTCTTCGTAATCTCGTTGAAGGTCACGCGCCTGGCCTTCTGATCGTTCAGGTCGAGCAGATACTTGAGATGCCACGAGATGGCCTCGCCCTCGCGGTCCGGGTCCGTCGCGAGATAGACGGTGCCGCTCTCCTTCGCGGCCTCCTTCAGCTCGCGGATCAGGGCCTCCTTGCCGCGGATGGGCTTATAATCGGGCTCGAAATCGTGCTCGATGTCGATGCCCAGCTTGCTCTTGGGCAGGTCGCGCAGATGGCCCATGCTGGCCTTGACCGTGTAGCTCCTGCCGAGATATTTCCCGATGGTTTTCGCCTTGGCCGGAGACTCGACGATCACCAGATTTTTTTCTGCCATGTATTTGACTCCTTCATTCCTTTAGTTCCACCTGAATGGAAAAGCGCTTGCCGCCGCTCTGGGCCACATAGCCGTCGAGCTCGAGCATGGTGAGCGCCGAAAGCACGCGCCGCGCGGGGATCTGCGTCAGCTCGATCAGATCGTCCACCTGCTTCTCTCCCTGCGCGAGCTCGCGCAGGAGCTTCATCTGATCGTCCGTCAGGCCGTGGTCGCCGGTCAGGTCGAGCGCCGGCAGCGCTTCCGCTTCCGCGGGCGTCTCCGCCGCCTTTGCCTCCGCCTGCTCCGTCCGCGCCTGATAGCCGAGCGCGTGGGGCAGCTCGACCCGCTCGCCGAGAATTTTATGCGGATACATCGCCTGATACTCGCGCAGAATGTCCCAGCTCTCGCTCACAAGACCCGCGCCGTCGGCGATGAGGCGGTTGCAGCCGCGGCTCGCGCTCGCGTCGATGGGGCCGGGGACCGCGAATACGTCGCGTCCCTGCTCGAGCGCCGTATTGGCGGTGATGAGCGCGCCCGAACGCTCCAGCGGCGCTTCGACCACCACGGTCGCAAGACACAAGCCGCTGATGATGCGGTTGCGGATGGGAAAATGCCAGCCCTCCGCCGCCGTTCCCGGCGGGTATTCGGACAGCAGCGCGCCCGTGGCGGCAATGTCGCGGTAAAGGCCCGCGTTCTCCTCGGGATACACCACGTCCAGACCGTTGCCGAGCACGGCGACGGTCACGCCGCCCGCGCGGAGTGCGCCGCGGTGGGCCGCCGAGTCGATGCCCCGCGCCGCACCGGAGACGACGAGCGCCCCCTGCTTGGCCAAGCCGTAGGCAATCTTCTCCGCGCTCTGCGTGCCGTAGGGCGTACACGCGCGGGTGCCGACCATCGCGACGGCGACCTCTTCATCGAACGCGGGCAGCGTGCCCTTGACGTACAGAAGGCAGGGCGGCTCGAAGATGCCGCGCAGCCGCGCGGGATAGTCCGCATCCTGCATCGTCAGGATGCGCAGGCCGAGACGCTGGCAATCGCCGAGAATTTTGTCCGCGCCGTCCGCCGATTTGTCGGCGAGCAGCTCGAGCTGCTTTTTGGATAAGCCCTCGACCAGCGCATACTCCGCCTCGTCGGCGTAGTAGACATCCTCGGGCGAGCCGAAGTGGTCGAGCAGCAGCGCGCGGGAGCGATTCGTCAGCCCCCGGCATTCGTTCAGCCAGACCCAGTATTTGAGTCCCGCCATGTCCGCTCCCTCCTCTCTATCGGTACATTTCCCACAGCACCACGCTCGCGGCGACCGCCGCGTTGAGCGATTCGCAGCGCGGCGACATGGGGATCTTGATGGTTTTCTCACATTTTGAAAGGATCTCCGCGCTCAGCCCGCGCCCCTCGCTGCCGATAGCGACCGCCGCGTGGGAAAGCTCCGCATCGCGCAGGCTCACGGTGTCGTTCCGCAGCGCCGTGCCGTAAAGCGGCAAGCCGCACTTTTGAAGCAGCACGCACAGCTCGTCCGCCGTGCATTGGTACACATCGCGGCGAAAGACCGCGCCCATCGTGGCGCGCGCCGTTTTGGGGTTGTAGGGGTCAGCGCAGGCGTTGACGAGAAACACGCCGTCGCAGTCAAAGGCGTCCGCCGTGCGCAGGATGGTGCCCACGTTGCCTGGGTCCTGCACACCGTCGAGCACAAGGTAGTGCGCGCCGCTCAGGGTTTCGGGCAGCGCGGTGTCCGGCAGGCGCACGGTGAAGAGCGCGCCCTGCGGCGTTTCCATCGGGCTGATCGAGCGCATCACATCGACGGGCACCCGCACGGCGCGCACGCCGGAGGGAAGCACGGGAACGTCCACGCCCTCGGAAAGCACGACCGTTTTGAGCTGCGCGTTCCACCGAAGCGCCTCCTCGAGCAGCTTCACGCCGTCGCAGAGGTATTCGCCGCTCGCGCGGCGATAGGCGCGGGAGGCGTTCAGCTTTCGGATGTGCGTCATCAGCGCGTTCTGACGGCTGGTAATGTGCTCCATGCTCTGCTCCCCTCGCTTTCCGGTATATTTTTGGCAACACTTCCGCATGATAAGTGTGGCTTTATAATATAGGTATCGTTTCCAAATGTCAAGCCGCAGTCTTCGACGGAATGCGGCAAAATTTTTGATTCGCGGTGTTGCGTCCGCAACAGACGCTTTTCAATTTTTCTGCTACAATTCTCCATAAACTAAGGCACGGCATGACAAGGAGGTTTGTTTCCATGACCGGTTTGAAGAACATTTCCAAGGCAGAGGTCCTGACGCTCAAGGACGAGGTCGCCTATCAGAAGGGGCAGGTCGTGAGCAAGACGCTCGCGCAGAACGCCGCGCTGAGCGTGACGCTTTTCTCCTTCGATAAGGGCGAGGAGATCAGCACGCACGAGTCCGGCGGGGACGCCTTCGTCACCTGTCTCGACGGCGTGGGCCGCATCACCATCGACGGCAAGGAGTATCTGCTCCGCGAGGGCGAGAGCATCGTCATGCCCGCCAGGCATCCGCACGCGGTGTATGGGCAGGAGCCATTCAAGATGCTGCTCGTCGTGGTGTTCTGAGCCGCTTGACAGCGCGGACGCTCTGTGCTATCATCGCTTCGTCCCCGGGAAGTACGCTCTGACCGGCGGACCGTATCCTTTATTCTGCCGTTCTGCCGGTGAGGGCAAGCCCGAGCCGAAAGAGGAGGAAAAGCAAGGCACAGCCGGCGGCTGTGTCCGGTACCGGTTTTTCCATCCCTCCTGCCGTGCGGCGGGAGGGATGCTCTTATTTTTCGGGAGGTCATGTCTATGGAAACGCGCGTCGCCGTGCTGGCCGTCATCGTGCAGGAGGGAAGCTCCGTGCAGGCGCTCAACGAGCTGCTGCACCAATACGGGCCGTACATCATCGGACGGATGGGAGTTCCCTACCGGGAGTGCGGCGTGAACATCATCAGCGTGGCGCTCGACGCGCCGAACGACGTTATCTCCGCCCTGTCGGGCAAGCTGGGCCGACTCGACGGCATCACCGCCAAGACCGTCTACGCCCCCGACGCCGCCATCAGAAAGGAAGTTGCCAAATGAAATCACTCAAAAAGTTTTTCGCCCTGTGCCTGACGCTGGCCCTCGTCCTCTCGCTCGCTGCCTGCGCGCGGAAGCCCGCGGAGACCACCGACCCGGCCGAAACACCGGATACGCCCGCGCAGGAGACCGAGGCCCCTGTCACCGCCCGCATCGCCGCGCTCAAGGGCCCTACGGCGATGGGACTTGTCAAGCTCATGAGCGACGCGCCCTCCTCCGCGAACGGACCGCTCTATGACTTCACGCTCGCCGGCTCCGCCGACGAGGTGACGCCCGCGCTCATCAAGGGCGAGCTGGACATGGCCTGCGTGCCCGCGAACCTCGCCGCCGTGCTGTACAACAAGACCGAGGGCGCGGTGCAGGTGCTGGCGGTCAACACGCTGGGTGTGCTCTACATTGTGGAAAACGGCGAGAGCGTGCAGTCCCCCGCCGATCTCAAGGGCAAGACCGTCGTGGCCGCGGGCAAGGGCAGCACGCCCGAGTACGCCCTGCGCTATCTTCTGAGCGAAAACGGCATCGACCCCGACGCCGACGTGACGCTCGACTGGAAGAGCGAGCACAGCGAATGCGTCGCGGCGCTGGCGAGCGGTCAGGCGAGCATCGCCCTGCTGCCCCAGCCCTTTGTCACCGTGGCGCAGAGCAAGCTCGAGGGGCTGCGCATGGCGCTCGATCTCACCGAGGAGTGGGATAAGCTGGATAATGGTTCCGCGCTCATCACCGGCGTGATCGTCGCACGCAGCGAATTTGTCGAGGCGCACCCCGCCGCCGTCGGCAGCTTCCTCACCGCCTACGCTGCAAGTGTGGACTGGGTCAACGCCAACACCGCCGATGCCGCCGCGCTCATCGGCGAATACGGCATCGTGGATGCCGCCGTAGCGGAAAAGGCCCTGCCTTACTGCAATATTGTCTGCATCACAGGAGCAGAACTTCTTGAAAAGCTGCCCGGCTATCTCTCTGTGCTCTACAACGCCGACCCCGCCGCTGTCGGCGGCGCGATGCCGGACAACAGCTTCTATTTCGCGTGATCTTTTCGGCGGCGGGCGCTCTCCCGCCGCCGGCAGGCGGTAAGACCGACACCCCATAAGAAAGGAGATGACCGCCGTGGAGCTGAAGAAGAAAAAAAGCGTCCGCCTTTGGGCGGTCGTTTTCTGGCTGCTCGTGTGGCAGGGCGCGAGCATGGCGCTCGCCGCCCTCTACCCGCACGGCACGCTGCTGCTGGCCTCGCCCCTTTCGGCGCTCGCGCGGCTTGGGGAGTTGGCAGTCACCGCCGCGTTCTGGCGGACGGCGCTCACCTCGGCCGCGCGCATCCTCGGCGGCTTTCTGCTCGCCTGCGCGCTGGCGGTCGTGCTCGCTGCGCTTGCCGCGCGGTACCGCCGTGCCGAGGAGCTGCTCGCGCCGCTTGTGTCCGTTGTCAAGGCCGTGCCGGTCGCGTCGTTCATCATCCTCGCGCTCGTGTGGCTCGAGAGCCGCCGGCTGCCGCTCTTCATCGCCGCGCTGATGGCCTTCCCCGTCGTGTACCGCAACGTGCTCGAGGGCATCCGCGGCACGAGCCGCGAACTTCTTGAGATGGCGCAGGTGTTCCGCATACCGCTTTCACGGCGGCTGCGCGGCGTTGATCTGCCGCAGGTGCTGCCCTACTTCCGCGCGGCCGCCGATACGGCGCTGGGTCTTTCGTGGAAGGCCGGCACGGCGGCGGAGGTCATCGGCCTGTGCTCCGGCACGATCGGCGAACGGCTCTACACCGCCAAGGTCTACTTTCAGACCGCTGACCTCTTCGCGTGGACGGCGGTGATCGTGCTGCTCTCCGTTTTGTTTGAAGGGCTGTTCCTGCGCGGTGTGGACGCGCTGACGGAAAGGTGGTGCGCCTGATGGAGCTTCGGGTGGAAGATCTCCGCAAAAGCTACGGCGGCACAGCGGTGCTGCAAAGCGTGAGCTTCACTGCCGAAATCGGTCTCACGCGCATCACGGGCAGCTCCGGCATCGGCAAAACGACGCTGCTGCGCATTCTGCTGGGGCTGGAGAGTCCTGACGGCGGCGCGACCAACGCGGGCCGCTTCCGCTGGGCAGCGGTCTTTCAGGAGGACCGCCTGCTCGAGCAGCTCGACGCCGCGGGCAACCTGCGCTTCGCGCTCGGCGCGGCTTACGACGAGGCCGCCGCGCGCGCCCTGCTCGCGGAGCTGGGACTCGGCGATGCGGGAGGCAAGCGGGTGCGGGACTGGTCCGGCGGCATGAAGCGCCGTCTGGCCCTCGCGCGCGCCCTGCTCGCGCCCTCGGACGCGCTCGCGCTCGACGAGCCGTTCACCGGACTCGACGCGGACAACCGCGCCGCGGCGCAGCGCTGCGTCGCGCGGGCCGCACGGGAGAAGATCGTCCTTCTCGTCTCGCACGAGGACGATGCCCTCACCGGCGCAGAGGTCCGCCTGCAATGACCGAAAAGGGGAGACGCTTTCCGACGGAAAGCGTCTCCCCTTTTTTATCATGCTTCATGCCTCATGTGCGGCGAGGAATTTTTCGTACTGCGACTGATACCACGCCTTCAGCGCCTCCACGCCCTCGTCCGTCCAGGGGAAGGTCTCCTCCTCCACGTCCTGTGCCAGCTCGTAGCAGAGGTCGGAGTAGGTCGAGGCCTTGAGCGCGTCGCCGTCGTCACCCTTGACCTGCTCATAGCGGTAGCGGAAGTCGAGGGTTTTTTCGCGATCGGTCACCGAGCCGGTGTAGACGAAGGCGCGGTGAAACCAGCGCTCGTCCATGACCGAAAAGTATGGATGCATCCCTCTTCCCTCCTCATTCGTGGTGATAGAGCTTCTTGCCGTCGAGCGCGAATACGCGATCGCTGAAGCCGCCGAGCGGCGTGGCGCCGAGCACCTCGCGGTAGATCTCCATGCGGCTGTCGATCATGTCGATGTAGCTCAAAAGCTCGCTCTCGGCGCAGACCGGACGCACCGCCGCGCCGAACTCCGGCTCGCCGTGGTGGGAGAGAACGAGGTGCCGGAGCAGAACGGACTTCTCCTCCGGAACGTCCAGCTCCTTCGCGATCTCCGCGATCTCCTGTGCGCCCATGACAAGGTGGCCGAGCAGCTGGCCCGGCACGGAATAGTCCGTCACCAGGCCGAGGGCGGAGAAGCGGAACTCGCGCTCCTTTTGCAGATCGTGCGCGAACGTGCCCGCGAGCAGCAGACTGCGGTCCACCGTGTCGGCATACATCCCGGCGAGGAAGTCGGCGAGCTGCATCATATTGCCCGTGTGCATCAGAAGGCCATGCAGAAAGCCGTGGTGGACGCTCTTGGCGGCGGGGATGGTGCGGAAGCTCTCGCTGTGGCGGCGCAGCAGCTCACGGCAGACCGCCTTATAATCGGCGTCCGTGATGGAGTCGAGCAGCGCTTCGACCGAGGCGTACATCGCCTCCCCGTCGATGGGCGCGGTGGGTACGAGCGCGGTCACGTCGTAACGGTCGTCCTCGCCCGCGAGGCGGATGCGCTCCACCGTCACCTGTAAGGCCCCGCGGAACTCCGACACGCTGCCGCGGATCTTCACGACCTTGCCCTCGTCCGCCGCGCCGATGGGGCCGGGATAGTCCCACACCTTCGCGTCGACCGCGCCGGTCCGGTCCGAAAGGGTCAGGTTCAAAAAGGGCTTGCCGTTGTTCGCCACCTTGGAAAAGGCGGATTTGAGGACGTAAAAGCCCTCAATATCGTCGCCGCGCGCCATCTGCGCGACGGGCAGATCGTATTCCATGGTTCGCTTCCTCGCTTTTCCCGGGCAGCACCGCGCAATTGTGTCTGCGCGGCGCTGCCCTTTATTTTCCTGCCTATTGTAGCACACCGGCGCAGCGCTGGCAAGCTACTCGGCCTTCTTCTTTTTCGGCTTCGGCAGCGGCGTGACCGTCTCCAGCACCGCGACGACCTGCCGTGCGAGGTCGGTATCGTCGATATCGAGGATATAGTGCTCCTTCGCGCCCTCATAGGGCAGGCCGTGCTCCGCGTCCGCCATGAGCGTGGCAAGCTCCGGCACGATCTTCACGAACACCGTGTTGTCGCACACGAGCAGCACGGGCTTATCGTTGACATAGACCATGTATTCCCCGAACATCTTGCGGTAACGCAGCCCGCCCGCGCCGTGCAAGCGTTCACAGACGTATTCAATGTAATCCTTTGTTGTTGCCATATTCTCACCTCGCCCTTATGATACCAGCGCGGCGCGGCCTGTGCAAGTGTTCAAATAGGTGCGGGCGGCCCGAAAATTTTCATAATCCCTATTGACATTATAGGTTTATCGTCTTATAATCCTATCAACTTGATAGGATTATGGAGCTGTCCGATCGGACAGACGCAGAAACGAGGGCAAGCAGCATGAAAAATGAAGCACTTTTAGAGGTCAATCGCCTGCACGTCAGCGCGGGGGAAAGGGAGATCCTTCACGGCGTTGACCTCACGGTCGGGCGCGACGAGACGCACGTTCTCATGGGGCCGAACGGCACGGGAAAATCCACGCTCGGCTACGCCGTCACCGGCAATCCGGTCTACACCGTGACGAGCGGCAGCATCGTATTTGACGGCGAGGACATCACCGCCCTGCCGGTCAACGAGCGCGCTAAACGCGGCATCTTCCTCTCCTTCCAGAACCCGCTGGAGGTGCCGGGCGTGACGCTCAGCGCCTTCATCCGCAGCGCGCTGGAGCAGAAGACCGGCGACCGCCTGCGGCTTTGGGACTTCAAAAAGCGCCTGAGGGAGACCATGAGGCTGCTGAACATGGACGAGAGCTACGCCGAACGCGACCTGAACGTGGGCTTTTCCGGCGGCGAGAAAAAGAAAGCCGAAATTTTGCAGATGCTTATGCTCGAGCCAAAGCTCGCTATCCTCGACGAGACCGACTCCGGTCTGGACGTGGACGCCGTGCGCACGGTGTCCGAGGGCGTGCGGCTCTTTCGTGAGCGCACGCACGGCTCGCTCCTCATCATCACGCACTCCACGCGCATTCTGGAGGCGCTGCACGTCGACGCCGCGCACGTCATGGAAAACGGCGTCATTGTCAAAAACGGCGGGGCCGAGCTGGTCGAGGCCATCAACGAAAAGGGCTTCGGCAGCCTGAAAACCGAGTAAGGCGGTGACATCGGCATGGCAGAGAACAGAGAGAAGACCTACGTTGCGGATGTGGACCGCAGCATTTACGACATCCGCGACGCGGAGCACGACGCCTACCGCATGGAGTCCGGTCTGACGCCGGAGATCGTGGACAAGCTGTCCAAGGAAAAGAACGATCCCGTGTGGATGCAGCAGTTCCGGCTGCAATCGCTCCAGATCTACAACGAGCTGCGCCTGCCCGACTGGGGCCCCTCGCTCGAGGGACTGGACATCGACCACATCGCCACCTATGTCCGCCCGAACACGAAGATGCAGAACGACTGGGCGAACGTGCCGCAGGACATCAAGGACACCTTTGAGCGTCTGGGCATCCCGCAGGCGGAGCGCAAGTCGCTCGCCGGCGTGGGCGCGCAGTACGACTCCGAGCTGGTTTACCATAATGTTCGCGACGAGGTCGCCGCCGAGGGCGTAGTCTACACCGATATGGAAAGCGCCCTCAAGGGCGAGTATGCCGACATGGTGCGCAAGTATTTCATGAAGCTCGTCACCCCGCGCGACCACAAGTTTGCCGCGCTCCACGGCGCGGTGTGGTCCGGCGGCTCGTTCGTGTACGTCCCCAAGGGCGTACACCTCTCCATTCCGCTCCAGTCCTACTTCCGGCTCAATGCCAAGGGCGCGGGCCAGTTTGAGCACACGCTCATCATCGTGGACGAGGGCGCGAGCCTGCACTTCATCGAGGGCTGCTCCGCTCCCAAGTACAACGTGGCGAACCTCCACGCGGGCTGCGTGGAGCTTTACGTCAAAAAGAATGCCAAGCTGCGCTACTCGACCATCGAGAACTGGTCGAAGAATATGTATAACCTCAACACCAAGCGGGCGCTGGTGGAGGAGGGCGGCACGATCGAGTGGGTGTCCGGCTCGTTCGGCTCGCACGTCGGCTGCCTGTACCCCATGAGCATCCTCAAGGGCGACGATTCCCGCATGGAGTTCACCGGCGTGACCTTTGCCGGCGCGGGACAGGACCTCGACACGGGCGCAAAGGTCGTCCATGTCGGCAAAAACACCAGCAGCTATATGAACACGCGCTCGATCAGCAAAAGCGGCGGCGTGAGCACCTTCCGCTCGAGCGTCGTAGTGGAAAAGAGCGCAAAGGGCGCGAAAAGCGCGGTTTCCTGCCAGTCCCTGATGCTCGACTCTGAATCGCGCTCGGACACCATCCCCGCCATGGACATCAAGACGCGCGATGCCGCCGTGGGCCACGAGGCCAGGATCGGCGCCATCAGCAACGACGCGGTCTTTTACCTGATGAGCCGGGGGATGAGCGAGGAGGACGCCCGCGCCCTGATCGTCAGCGGCTTTGCGGACAACGTGTCCAAGGAGCTGCCGCTGGAATACGCCGTGGAAATGAACAACCTCATCCGCCTTGAGATGAAGGGCAGCATCGGCTGAGCGAAAGGAGCGAACGATATGGAAAAAACGATTTATGTCAACCGTCCCGCTTCGCGCACCTGGAACCGTCTCGGCGTGAACGAGGCCGCCGTCCGTTGGGACACGGACGCGGAGGCGCTGCTCTCAAGCGAGCGCTTCACCGCCGTTTCCGGCGAAAACGCCCCTCTCCGCATCGAGGCTGCGGACGGCGGCGCGGCCTACGGCCGCCGCGTCTATACCGTGACCGCCGAGGCGGGCGCGGAGCTGACCGTCTTTGAGGTCTGCACCGCCGCGCAGCCCCTTGCCGCGGAGCTCAGGCTCACAGCGGCGGAGGGCGCGCACCTTCGCGTCGTGCAACTTCTGAATCCCACGCGGGGCGCGGTGCTGCGCCACGAGTTGAGCGCGCAGCTCGCCGAACACGCGAAGCTCGACCTTATCTCCCTCCAGCTCGGCGACGGCGCTGTTTACGCCGACCATCAGATCTCCCTTGCCGGCGACGGCGCGGCGCTGCGCGCCGACCTCGGCTACCTCGCCCGCCGGAGCGACACGGCGGACATTGATCTGACCGTTGAGCAGCTCGGCAAAGGCACCGTGAGCGAGATCAACGCTTCCGGTGCGCTGATGGAGCGCGCGAAAAAGGTCTTCCGCGGCACCATTGACTTCAAGCGCGGCTCCGCCGGCTCGGTCGGCAGCGAAAACGAGACCGTCCTGCTCCTCGGCGAGGACGCGGAAAACAAGACTGTCCCCGTCATCCTCTGCGCCGAGGAGAACGTCGAGGGCAGCCACGGCGCGACCATCGGCGAGCTGGACGAGGACACGCTCTTTTACTTTGCCAGCCGCGGCATCGACCGCGCCGCCGCCGAAGCCATCCTCGCCCGCGCCGCCGTGGAGCGGCTCGCGCGCATGGCAGAGGACGAAGCCTTTTCCGCGCGCGCCCTCGGTGCGCTCGCGCAGGTCCTGTGTACGAAGGAGGAACGCGAATGAGCACGAATTATAAAGCCGATTTCCCGCTGCTCACGCAGCGCGACGTCGCCTATCTCGACAGCGCCGCCACCGCCCAGCGCCCGCAGTGCGTGCTGGACGCGGAGCGGGAGTTCTATACGCGCCACAACGCCAACCCCCTGCGCGGGCTCTACCCGCTGAGCATCGAGGCGACCGAAGCGCTCGAGAGCGCCCGCGCCGCCGTCGCCCGCTTTCTCGGCGCGGCGCAGAGCGAGGAGATCGTCTTCACCCGCAACACGACCGAGGGGCTGAACCTTGTGGCCTACAGCTACGGGCTCAGCCATGTCAAGGCGGGCGATGAGATCCTGATCTCCACGATGGAGCACCACAGCAACATCCTTCCATGGCAGATGGTCTGCCGTCAGACCGGCGCGCAGCTCAAATTCATGGAATGTGAGCCGGACGGCAGTCTGGACCTCAACAAGGTCGAAGCGCTCATCACGGCAAGGACAAGGGTCGTCGCACTGCAGCAGGTCTCGAACGTGCTCGGACGCGAATACCCCATCCGCGCGGTCGCGGAGCTGGCGCACCGCGTGGGCGCGGTGCTGGTGGTGGACGGCGCGCAGAGCACGCCGCACCTGCCGGTCAACGTACAGGAGCTGGGCGCGGACTTCCTCGCCTTCTCCGGCCACAAGCTCTACGGGCCTATGGGCATCGGGGCGCTGTACGGGCGGCGCGAGCTTCTGGAGGAGATGCCGCCGTTTCTCACGGGCGGCGAGATGATCGAGTCCGTCACGCGCGAGGGCGCGGTGTTTGCCGAGGCGCCGCACAAATTTGAGGCCGGCACCGTCAACGCCGCGGGTGCGGCGGGCCTGCACGCCGCCATCGACTATGTGGAGCGCGTCGGCTTCGATACCATCCACGCGCGCGAGCTGGCCGTCACCGCCGACGCCCTCGCGCGGATGCGCGCGCTGCCGCACGTCCGCATCCTCGGCTCGGACAAGGCGGAGGAGCACAACGGCATCCTGACCTTTGTGGTGGACAACGTCCACCCGCACGACGTGAGCGAGCTGCTTGCCGCCGACGGCGTAGCCGTCCGCGCGGGGCATCACTGCGCCGAGCCGCTCCACCGCTTCCTCGGCTATCACGCCACGGTGCGCGCGAGCTTCGCATTCTATAATGACAAAACCGATGTGGACCGGCTGGTCGGCAGCCTATCCACCGTCAGGGGGCGCATGGGCTATGACGACTAATCCTTTCTACAACGAGATCCTCACCGAGCACAACGTCCGTCCGGAGTTCAAGCACAATCTGCCGGACGCCGACCTCGTGCTCGACGGCGTGAACCCGAGCTGCGGCGACGAAATTCAGCTCAAGCTCAAGCTCGATGGCGATACCATCGCCGACGGGGCCTTTGTCGGCGACGGCTGCGCCATCTCGCAGGCCTCCACAGACATCATGCTCGGCATGATCGTCGGCAAGAGCCGCGAGGAGGCTCTGCGGCTCGGCAACCTCTTTCTGCGCATGATCCGCGGCGAGGCGAGCGAGGAGGAGATCGACAGCCTTGAGGAGGCCTCGGCTCTGCGCGACGTCTCCCATATGCCCGCGCGCGTGAAGTGCGCCATGCTCGGCTGGCGCACGCTGCGCGAAGCGTTGGGCGAAAAAACGCCCTTCTGAGCACAAAATACAACGCGATTTTTGCGATATGGTCTTGCAAAGCCGCGCGGGAATGCCTATAATAGAGCATACCTGCGCGGCTCTCCTGCATCCGCCGCGCAGAGACTACAATGTTTTGAAGAGGTAAATTGGAATGAAAAAGCTACTCTCTGTGCTGCTGTGCGCCGTCATGGTGCTCAGCCTTGCCGCCTGCGGCAAAAAGGAAAATGCTCCAACCCCCGGCCCCGACCCTAACGGCGAGACCGAGGGCCTGACCGTCGCGCTGGTCGTAGCCGGCAAGCTCGGCGACCGCAGCTTCTACGACTCCTCCAAGGAGGGCCTGGACCGCATGGTCGCCGACCTCGGCGTGACGCCCATCGTCATCGAGTGCAACAACGAGAACCACGACATTCAGATGAAGAACGCCGCCGAGAAGGCGAACATCGTCGTGTGCGTCGGCTGGGAGTTCTACAACGTCGAGACCATCGCGCCCGACTATCCCGAGGTCAACTGGATCTGGGTCGATAACGCCACCAGCGCGCCCGTTTCCAACGTGCTCAACATCACCTACGCCCAGAACGAGGGCAGCTTCCTCGCGGGCTACATCGCCGCCGCGGTCTCCGAGACCGGCGTGGTCGGTGCGGTCGGCGGCGAGGACGCCGACACCATCAACGACTTCATCGTCGGCTACACGCAGGGCGCCGAGTATTACGGCACCGAGAACGGCAAGGAGATCAGCGTGGTGAAGAACTACTCCAACACCTACGACGATCCCGCCGTCGGCAAGGACTGCGCCATCGCGCTGAACGATCAGGGCGCGGACGTCATCTTCCAGATCGCCTCCGCCTGCGGCGACGGCGTGTTCGAGGCCGCCAAGGAGAAGGGCTTCTACGCCATCGGCGTGGACAGCGACCAGAAGTACATCGACCCCGAGGTCATCATCTGCTCCATGAAGAAGGAAGTCGGCAGCTCCATCTATGACGCCGTCAAGTCCTATCTCGCGGGCGACAGCCGCTTCGGCACCACCTGGACCGCCGACATGGCGACCGGCTACGTCGGCATCGGCTACGGCGACAGCGGCATGACGCAGCAGGTCCCCGACGAGGTCAAGGCCGCCGTCGAGGAGCTGGCCGCGAAGATCGCCTCCGGCGAGATCGTCGTGGAGACGACGCGCGCGTAATTTCATGCGCTTCCCTTGCGGCGCGGCAAAAGCCGCGCCGCTTCCTCTATTCCAAAGAAAGTGAGGTAACGAGCCTTGCAGGAAAATGCAGTCGAATTCCGCCATATCTCCATGGAGTTCCCCGGCGTGCTCGCCAACGATGACGTATCGCTCGACATCCGAAAGGGCGAGGTCTTTGCCCTCGTCGGCGAGAACGGCGCGGGCAAGACCACGCTGATGAACATTCTCTACGGCATCCACGAGCCGACGAACGGCGAGGTGTACATCCGCGGGAGGAAGGTCGAGCGCTTCTCGCCCAAAACCGCCATCTCTATGGGCGTCGGCATGGTGCACCAGCACTTCATGCTCGTGCCCAGCTTCACCGTGGCACAGAACATCGTTATGAGCCGCGAGCCGCGCAGGCTCGGTGTGCTCTTTGACAACAAGGCCGCCGAGGCCGCCGCGCAGAAGCTGGTGGAGGAGTACGGCCTCGTGGTCGATCCCGCCGCCGTGGTGCGCGAGATCGGCGTGGGGCTTCAGCAGCGCGTGGAAATTCTCAAAACGCTCTACCGCGGCGCGGACATTCTCATTCTGGACGAGCCGACCGCCGTCCTCACCCCGCAGGAGACGGACGAGCTGTTCGCCGTCATCCGCCGCGTGGTGCGCGAGCTGGGCATGACGGTCATCATCATCACGCACAAGCTCTACGAGGTCATGGCGATCAGCGACCGCGTGGGCGTGATGCGCAAGGGAAGGCTCATCGGCGTGGAGAACACCTGCGACGTGGACGAAAAAAAGCTCGCCTCGATGATGGTCGGCCGCCCGGTGCTCTACGACCGGCTGGAAAAGACCGGCGAAGCGGGCGCGGAGCAGATCAGAGTCTCCGGCCTCACCGTCTGCGACGACCGCGGGCTGGTCGCCGTGGACGGTCTGAGCCTGTCCGTCCGCGCGGGCGAGGTGCTCGGCATCGCCGCCATCGAGGGCAACGGCCAGAGCGAGCTTCTGGAGGCCATCACCGGTATGCGCCGCGTCGAGCGCGGCACGGTGGAGGTCTGTGGGCAGAACGTCACCGAAAAAACGGCGGGTGAGATCCGCAAGGTCGGTCTCTCCCACATTCCCGAGGACCGTCTCGCCACCGGCGTGAGCCGGAGCGCGAGCGTGACGGACAATCTTCTCATGGGCAAGCAGCGCGACAAAGCCTTCAGCGGCTTCGCGTTTCATCAGCGGCGCAGCTCCATCGAGCGCTACGCGGAGGAGGTCTATGAGAGGTTCGACATCCGCGGCGCGGGCATCGACACCGCTGTCGGCTCCATGTCCGGCGGCAATATGCAGAAGGTCGTCGTCGCGCGTGAATTTTCGTTTGATTCCCCCGTGCTCATCATCGCCCAGCCCACGCGCGGCGTGGACGTGGGCGCCATCGAATTCATCCACACCCGTATCATCGAAAAGCGCAACGCCGGCTGTGCCATTCTCCTCTGCTCGGCCGACCTCGACGAGGTGTTCCGCCTGTCCGACCGCATCGTCACGATGTACGAGGGGCGCATCACCGGCGAGTTCCGCACAAGTGACATCACCAAGGAGGAGATCGGCTGGTACATGACCGGCCACCGTGAGGGAAAGGAGGCGGCAAAAGCATGAAAAAGCTTGCAGGCGCGGTGAACTGCCGCTATCTGCTCTCGCTGCTGCTCTCGATCCTCTTCGCCTTCCTCATCGGCGCGGGCATTCTCGCCGTCTCCGGCTTCCACCCGCTCGAAGCCTACGGCGCGATGCTCTCCGGCGCGTTCGACAGCGCGCGCCACATCGGCGACTTTCTGGAGTACGCGATGGTGCTGTGCGTGTGCGGCCTTGCCTGCGTGCTCGGCGCGCGCGTCGGCATCTTCAACGTCGGCGGTGAGGGCCAGCTGCTCCTCGGCGCGATCTTTGCCGCGCAGGTCGGCGTGTGGATGGACGGACAGCCCCGCTTCCTTGTCATCGTCTGCACGGCGCTCGCCGCGATGGCGGTCGGCGGCCTGTACGCTTTCCTCCCCGGCGTTTTGAAAGTGAAAGTCAAGGTCAACGAGGTCATCACCACCATCATGCTCAACACCATCGCCGCCTACCTCTGCCAGTACCTTGCCAAGGGCCCATGGAAGAACGCCAATAAGAACATGGTCGCCGCGACCGAACAGCTCGGCGCGCAATACTGGTTCGGCAATGTCATTCCCCGCTCCAACCTCACCAGCGCCGTGTTTGCCGCGGCGGTGATGGCCTTCCTTGTGTGGTATGTGATGGAGCGCACCTCCGTCGGCTATGAAATGCGCATCACCGGCGAGAATCCGCGCTTCGCCTTCTTCTCCGGCCTGCGCACCGATCAGATCGTCCTGCTCTCCATGGTCGTCTCCGGCGCGATGTGCGGTCTGGTCGGTATGTTCCGCGTCTACGGCGTGGAGCATCTTTACCGCGACAGCGTGAGCAAGGACTACTACTTCGAGGCCCTGATGGTCGCCATGATCGCGCAGTATAAGCCTGTGACCGTCATCCTCCTCTCGCTCTTCTTCGCCGTGCTGAAGATCGGCGCGCAAGGCATGGAGCTTATCGGCATCCCCTCGCAGATCTACCTCATCATTCAGACCGTTATCATCTTCTGCATGGCTGCCGAGAGCGGCATCACCCGCTCGCTCACCGCGGCGCACGAGCGCCGCAGAGCTAAGCGCGCCGCCGAAGAACGCTTAAAGGAGGAACTGAAACATGGATGACCTTTCCGCGATCCTCGCCAGCATTTTCTCCTCCGGCACCTTTAACGAGATGCTCGGTTTTCCGACGGCTGCGCATCGTGCCGGGGCGGATCGTCTGGGAAGACGATCCGGTAAGTTTTTCTTTTCATATGCGATGAATTTGAATGGGACGATCCTTATGTCGTGTGCTGCACGGCTGTTCCGGGCTGGTCGCTGGGAGAGCGATGCGTGGATTGGAGCGTCAAGCGAGGGGCGGGTTGCGTCCGGTTTCGCTTCGGAAAATTTTGTCTGACGGGTGCGCAGGCGGACCGCTATGTTTCTTTGAGAAAGACGCACCGGGTCGATCCGGCCGACGGGTTGTAATCGCTGATCTCCTCCAGCCGACACATGACCGTCTCGCCTTCGATCGCCAGCTTGAACAGGGCGCGGAAGTCGCG